>Ga0070665_100000336_pt1 | contig 71747 bp, 65 predicted proteins | sample KBSS13metaG_FD_65862 | JGI IMG/M metagenome (GOLD analysis project Ga0070665, IMG submission 65862) | Switchgrass rhizosphere microbial communities from Kellogg Biological Station, Michigan, USA - KBS S1-3 metaG | ecosystem: Host-associated > Plants > Roots > Rhizosphere > Soil ... | reverse complement strand
CAGCAGGTGCACAAGCTGCCCGACTTCGCGTACTTCAACCACGCCGCCCACGTGAACCGCGGCGTGAGCTGCCTGAGCTGTCACGGCCAGATCGACGAGATGCCAAGAGTGATCCACGACCAGCCGCTGAGCATGAGCTGGTGCTTAGATTGCCACCGCAACGCCGCCCCCGCCCTGCGGCCGAATGCGCAGGTGACGAACCTCAAGTGGGACCCGGCGAGAGACCCCACGCTCACGAAGATGAACATGACGGCCGAGCAGTACCAGAAGTACATCAAGAACCACGCGAACATCGCCCCGCCGGTGACGTGCACGGGGTGTCATCGGTAGCGATTGATGTAGGGTGCCATTCATGGCACCACGACGCGAAAACCGGTGCCATGAATGGCACCCTACGAAAAACAGAATGTAGGGCAGGCTATTGCCTGCCGCGAAAGTCGAACGGCAGGCAATAGCCTGCCCTACGCAGAGAAGACGATGAAGAACTGGCCAGGAAAAGATCGCGGACTGCCGATGCCGTCGCCCCTCGTGCGCGCCGCCAGCGCCGGCGCTACCGGCAAAAAGTATTGGCGGTCGCTGGGCGACTACGCAGACTCGCCCGAGTTCCGCGCCTGGGCTGACAAGGAATTCCCGCAGCTCGCCGCCGAGCTCGATCAGAACCAGTGGACGCCGACAAGCCCAAGCCGCCGGCGCTTCCTGCAGATCATGGGCGCGTCGATCGCGCTGGCCGGCGTGGCGATGACGCCCGGCTGCCGTCGGCCTGACGAGAAAATCCTGCCGGTCAACAAAAAATCCCCCGAGCAAATCCCCGGCAAGCCGCTCTTCTACGCCACCACGTTCGTGCAGGCCGGCGTGCCGATGGGCGTGCTGGTCGAAACCCACGAGGGCCGACCGACGAAAATCGAAGGGAATCCCAAACACCCCACCAGCCTCGGCGCGACCAACACCTTCGCCCAAGCCAGTATCCTCGATCTGTACGACCCCAGCCGCAGCGGCACGGTCCTGCACAACGGCCAACCGGTCGGCATGAAGGAAGATTTCTTCCCTGCGCTCGAGAAGCTGTCGAAAGAGTTGCTGGCCACCAAGGGCAAGGGGCTGGCGATCTTGAGCGAGGACTACGCATCGCCGGCGTTTGAGATGCTGCAGGAGCACTTCGCGAAGGTGATGCCGGAAGCCAAGTTTTACGTTGATGAGCCCTCGACCTACGGCCTACAAAAGCGCGGCCCGATCGATTTGTCCAAGGCAGACGTCATCCTTTCGCTCGACAGCGATTTCCTCGGTCTGGATGACTACGGCGTCGCCAACAAGCGCGCGTTTGCAGCCGGGCGGAAGCTTGATTCCAACGGCGGCAAGATGAATCGCCTGTACGTTGTTGAGCCAACCTTCACCATCACCGGAGCGAACGCCGACCACCGAATCGCACTCCCACTTTCGAAAATTACGCAATTCGCCCAGACGCTGCTGAAAGTGCTCAATGGCGAAAAAGTCGGCGATCACCGGATCCAGACCATCGGCGAAGATTTGCTCGCGAATAAAGATCGCGCAATCGTCATCGCCGGGCAGCGTAACCCTTGGTTCGCGATTCTGGCTGCTTCCCTCAATCAACGTCTGGGGAAAGCAGTCACACCGAACACGCTGCTGCCGAAGTCAGGTGATCTGGCGAATCTTTTCGCGCGAGTGGAATCAGGAGAAACCACCACGCTGGTGATTGTCGGCGGAAATCCCGCATTCACATTGCCCGTTGATAAGACGATCGAATCCGCAGGCTACAACGGAGGCAAAGAGTCGGCCCTGCTGAACGCGATTGAAAAGGCGCCGACGACGATCCGCCTCAGTCTTCAGGAAGATGAAACCAGTGAACTGTGCAAGTGGCACGTTCCTGCGGCGCATTACCTCGAAAGCTGGGGCGACGCGATCAGCGACGACGATACGCTGGCCCCGATTCAGCCGATGATCGAACCGCTGTTCGGCGGCATCACGCCGCTGGAATTGCTGGCACGGTTGAGCAGGTATGAAACGACGGACAGCTACGAAATCGTGCGGCGAAGCTTCCGTCGCGCAACAGGCGAGGCCGACGTGGAAACACGCTGGCGGCAGTTCCTGCACACAGGTGTTCAAGGCGACGCGACACGTATCAAGGTGCCGTCGCAGAGCGAAGCATCGTCGCCGTTTTATGACTCGCTCGTGACGAAACAGAAGTCGGTTGATGTTGTAGCCGCCCCGACGTCGTCCGCGGAGACAGCGACGCCAATCGAACTCTGCTTCGCCCTCTCCGCCTCCACCTTCGACGGCCGCTACGCCAACAACGGCTGGATGCAGGAGATGCCGGACCCGATCACGAAACTGTCGTGGGATAACGCGGCACTCTTCTCGCCCAAGACCGCCCGCGAGCTCGATCTCAAGCACGGCGACGTGGTGAAGATCGACATCGATGGTCGCTCGGTGGAAGCGCCGGTGTTCATCCAGCCCGGCACGGCCGACTACTCGATCACGCTGCCGCTGGGGTATGGGCGGACTAAAGTGGGGCCGGTAGGTGAAGGCGCGGGGTTCAACGCGTACGCGCTCCGTACCAGCAGCACGCTGGGGTTTGCTGTCGGCGCGAAAGTCACCAAGACCGGGAAGACCTACAAGCTGGCCACCTCGCAGGAGCATTGGTCGGTGGCGGAGCATCACCTGCTCGACGAGCAACTGCACGAGCGCGGCATTGTGCGAGAAGGCACGCTGCAGGAATTCCACGAGCATCCGGAATTCGCCCGCGAGATGGGTGTGAACGCGCCGGAGGGCGCTGACAACATCGCCACCAACCCGCTGGAGCAGTACAAGCTCGCGGCCGCGGACCCGGCCAGCACGATTCATCAGTGGGGCATGGTCGTCGACATGAACGCGTGCGTCGGCTGCAACGCGTGCGCGGTGGCCTGCCAGGCGGAAAACAACGTGCCGATCGTGGGCAAGGACATGGTGCTGGAAGGCCGCGAAATGCACTGGCTGCGGATCGATCGGTACTTCACGGGCGAGGATCCGGAAGGCGATGTCGAGGCCGTCGCGCAGCCGATGATGTGCCAGCAGTGCGAGAACGCCCCGTGTGAGCCGGTCTGCCCCGTTAACGCCACCACGCACACCGAAGAGGGCCTGAACGCGATGACCTACAACCGCTGCATCGGCACGCGGTACTGCGCCAACAACTGCCCGTACAAGGTTCGGCGGTTCAATTTCTTTGACTACAACAAGGGAACGTTCTACGAAAAATCGCAGGCCATGCGCACCGGCAGCACGACGCCCGATCCGGTGGAAGGCTGGAGCAAGCCGCAGAGTTTCCAGCCGGACTTGGCGGAACTCAGCAAGATGCAGAAGAACCCGCAGGTCACGGTTCGAATGCGCGGCGTGATGGAAAAGTGCACGTTCTGCGTGCAGCGGATCGAAAATGCCCGCATCGACCACAACGCGGCGGCCGGCCAGGAAAATCCCGGCAAGATCCGCGACGGCGCGATCGCCACCGCGTGCGAGCAGGCCTGCCCCACGCAGGCGATCATCTTCGGCGACATCAGCCAGCCGAGCACCCGCGTGAGCGTGGCGCGGCAGTCGCCTCGCAATTACGAGGCGCTGGGGCATCTCAATACCCGGCCGCGTACCACTTATCTCGCGCGGGTGCGGAACGTGAATCCGAACTGGCCGAAGGAAAAGGGCGAATCGCTTAAGGCCGAGAAGCATGCCCGGTACTCGCTGCCAATTCTTGGGGAGGTGCGGGCATGAGCCTCCCGATCGACACAACCATCGATACGACGACCGACATCACCGCCGGCGAGCGGGCACCGTTGGTGCTCAGCGGCCGCGGCTACAAGGATGTGACCGACAAGATCGCGGGCATCGTAGAGAACAAGCTGCCACGCTGGTGGCTGCCGGCGTTTGCGACGGCTTTCGCGCTGTCGGGCGTGTGCTTCGGGATGATCGCGTACCTCGTCGCAACCGGCGTGGGCGTGTGGGGCTTGAATCACCCGGTCGGCTGGGCGTGGGATATTACGAACTTCGTCTTCTGGGTCGGCATCGGCCACGCGGGAACGCTCATCAGCGCGATCCTGTTTCTGCTGCGGCAGAAGTGGCGGACAAGCATCAACCGGGCGGCCGAGGCGATGACGCTGTTTGCGGTGTGCTGCGCGGGGATTTTCCCCGGCATTCACGTGGGCCGCATTTGGCGGGCGTATTACCTCGCGCCCGTGCCGAACAGCAATGGGATTTGGCCGAACTTCCGCAGCCCGCTGCTGTGGGACGTATTTGCGGTCGGATCGTACGCGACCGTATCGCTGCTGTTCTGGTACGTGGGGCTGATCCCCGACTTGGCGACGATGCGCGACCGCGCGAAAACCAAGTTGCGACAAGTGATCTACGGCTTCTTCGCCCTCGGCTGGCGCGGATCTAACCGGCAGTGGCGACACTACGAGATGGCGTACCTCCTGCTCGCGGGCCTGAGCACCCCGCTGGTGCTGAGCGTGCACACGGTCGTGTCGTTCGACTTTGCCACCAGCAACGTGCCGGGATGGCACGCCACGATCTTCCCGCCCTACTTCGTCGCAGGCGCCGTGTTCGGCGGGTTCGCGATGGTGCTGAACCTGCTCATCCCGGTCCGCAAACTGTTCGGCCTGCACGATTACATCACCACGCGGCACCTGGAAAACATGTGCAAGGTGATCCTCGCGATGTGCTGCATCCTCAGCTACGCGTACTCGATGGAATTCTTCACCGCGTGGTACAGCGGCAGCCCGTTTGAGAAATTCGTCTTCTTCAACACCCGCATGCAGGGGTGGATGGCGTGGGCGTTCTGGACGATGATTTTCTGCAACGTCGTTTCGCCGCAACTGTTCTGGTTCAAGCGGTTCCGCACCAACCCGTACACGATTTTCATCGTCGCGCTCTGCGTCAACGTCGGCATGTGGTTCGAGCGGTTCGTGATCATCGTCAGCTCCCTCAGCCGCGATTTTCTGCCGAGCAGTTGGGACCAGTTTCACCCAACGTGGGTCGACGTGCTCACGTTCGTCGGCAGCTTCGGCGTGTTCTTTACGCTGTTTTTGCTGTTCATCCGCTTCGTGCCGCTGGTGGCGATGTCGGAAGTGAAGGGCGTGATCGACGTGAAGAAGGATGAACCCGATGAACTGGTGGCCGCGACGGAAATGCAGGTGCACCGATGAGCCAGTTTCCCATCGGATCCCGCGCCACCGAGGCGATGCGCCTGAGCAAGAAGCAGGCCGCCAGCGCCGGGCTGTACGGCATGATGGCGCAGTTCGAGTCGGCCGACGCGCTCGTGGACGCGGCCGAGGTGGTGCGCGACGCCGGGTACAAGAAATTCGACGTCTACTCGCCGTTCCCCATCCACGGCATGGACGAAGCAATGGGCCTTGGCCGATCGCTGCTCGGCTGGATCGTGCTCGGCGGCGGCATCACCGGCGTGATCACCGGCGTGGGCCTGCAGTGGTACGCGGCGATGTACGAATATCCGCTGATCACCGCCGGCAAGCCGCTCACCGGGTTCGCGGCGCTGATCCCGTTCGTGCCGGTGACGTTCGAGCTGATGATCCTGTTCAGCGCGTTCGCGGCCGTCGGCGGGATGATCCTGCTGAACGGGCTGCCGGCGTGGTATCACCCGACGCTGAAGCGCGAGAGCTTCGCCCGCGCGACCGACGACGGCTTTTTCCTGGTGATCGAAGCGGCCGACCCGCGGTTTGACGTGGACGTGACCAAGAAGTTGCTCGAAGAGAACGGCGGCCGAGCCATTGAACTGCTGGAAGATTGAATCGAATGAAGACGGCGCTGATTTGCATCCTCGTAGTGACCGTGCTGACCGTGGCCACCCTCGGCTGGCGCGGCCGCACGTCTTCGGATCGGCCGATCCAGTTCTGGGACGACATGACGGATCAGCCGAAGTACCTGCCGCAGAAGAGCAGCGCGTTTTTCGCCGACGGCCGGGTCGATCGCACGCCGCCGGCCGGCGCCATCGCGTGGGGCCGGACCGCCGACTCCGCCGACGCGGCGTTTCTGGTCAACGATAAGGATTACTACGCACTCGTCGGTTTCCCGCCGGACGTCACCGTTGATCGCAAGCTCATCGACCGCGGCAAAATGCTGTTCGAGAACAACTGCCGTGTGTGCCACGGCGCGACCGGCTCCGGCAACGGCATCACCACCCAGTACGGCATGAACCAGCCGCCGAGCTACTTTATCGATCGCCTGAAGACCGCCCCCAACGGCTACCTCTACCAGATCATCACCGAAGGCAAAGGCCAGATGGGCCCGTACGGCCCGAACGTGAAAGCTGCTGATCGCTGGGCGATCGTCGCATACGTGCGCGTCCTGCAGCGGGCCGCCAGCGGAACGATCGCCGACGTGCCGGAAGTTCGCCGAGCGGAGATGGACAAATGAGCGTCCTTGATCGTCCCATCCCCAACCTTCGCACCCCCAAGCTGCTGATGGGCCTCACCGCGCTCGGCCTGCTCGGCGCGGGCGTCGGCTGGTGGGTCGACGCGCATTCCTTCTACTTCGCGTATCTCACCGCGTGGATGTTCGCACTCTCGCTCGTGCTCGGCATGCTGTTTTTCGTGATGCTGCAGCACGTGACCGACGCGGGTTGGTCCGTCGTCGTCCGCCGGCCGGCTGAGCAGTTTTTATCCGCAATTCCGCTGCTGGCGATTCTGTCGATCCCGCTCATCCTCGGCGCCGTTCGCGGCGAATTGTTCGAGTGGACCCACGTCCCCGCCCCGCACGGCCTGCACGAGAAGGCGGCCTACCTCAACCTGCCGTTTTTCTTCGCACGACAAGTGCTCTACTTCGTGATCTTCTTCACGCTGGCCCGCATCATGCGAGGCAAGTCGCTCAAGCAAGACGTCACCGGCGACGAATCGCTCTCCTGGTCGATGCGCCGCTTCAGCGCTCCCGGCTTTGTCGTCTACGCCCTCGCGTTCACGTTCCTCTGCTTCGACTGGATCATGTCGCTGCAGTACGAGTGGTTCAGCACCATCTTCGGCGTCTACGTCTGGTCAGGGTCGGCCGTCGCGGCACTGGCGATGTTGTCGATCGTCGTGGTGCAGATGTCGCGCCGCTCGCTCAAAGACAAAGTCAGCCGCAGCACGATTCACGATCTTGGAAAACTGCTCTTCGCGTTCGCGGTTTTCTGGTCGTACATTGCGTTCAGCCAGTTTTTCCTGATCTGGTACGCCAACATTCCTGAAGAGACGAGCTTTTTCATCGCCCGCTGGATGGGCCCTTGGAAGATCCTGAGCATCCTGCTGGTGCTGATCCGCTTTGTGCTGCCGTTCGTGATTTTGATGAGCGCGATCACCAAGCGTCACCCGCGGGTGCTGGTGGGCATGAGCCTGGTGCTGATCTTCGGGCATTACCTCGATCTGTACTGGCTGATCATGCCCAACGCCCAAAAGGACGCGATCGGCAAGACGATGTGGATCGACGCCGCGTGTTTGCTCGGCGTCGGCGGGCTTGTACTGCTGAAGGCGATCCGAGCGATCAACGGCGCGTCGGCGTATCCGCTGAGAGACCCGCGTCTGCATGAGGCCGAGCCGCACGGACACCGTCACGGCACGCACGCGAAGGCGGCGGCTCACTAAGGCAAACCATGAGCGAAGAAAAGCACGATCCCGACGCCATCGACGCCAAACGCGGTATCAGCACCGTCGTCGGTACGCTCGGCGGCGTGTTGTCGATCCTCGTGCTGCTGGGCGTGATGCTCTACGTTACCCGCGACACCGCGCCGGATGAATCGGTCGCGCGGGAGGCTAAACTCGCCGAACTCCGCGCCGCCGAGACCAAGGCGCAAACCGAATACAGTTGGATCGACAAAACCAAGGGCACCGTCCATCTGCCGATCGAGGTGGCGATCGACAAAGCCCTCGCCGACGGCCTGAAACTACCGGCCACCCAGCCGAGCAAGAAATAACATGACCGGAATTGCCTCCATCCTCGTCTTCGGCATGATCGCAGCGCTCAGCGCCTCGGTCATTTACGGCCTATGGTGGGCGATGCGCAAAGGACAGATGTCCGACTTCGCCAAAGGCGCCACCAGCATTTTTGATGACGACGAACCGATCGGCCAAGTGACCGACGCCTTTCCGGACAAGAAGAAAAAGAATCGGTAGGACACCCTATGAGCCTCACCGCTGAAGAAACCTCCCACGCGCACGACCGGCTTGATCCCAAGTCGTTCGGCGAGCAGCACAACGAGTCTGAACTGCTCGGCATGCGCAGCAAGATCGACGAATCCTGCCGCTGGCCGTGCCTTGTGTTCTTTGCCACCGGCACGGCCTGGCTCGTCGTCGGCAGCTTGCTGGCGATGATGGCGTCGATCAAGCTCCACTCGCCGGAGTTCCTCGCCCAGCACGCGTGGCTCACGTTCGGCCGCGTTCGGCCGGCGCATCTGGACACCGTCGTCTTCGGCTGGGCGTCGCTCACGGGCATCGGCACGTCGCTGTGGCTGATGTGCCGCCTTTGCCGCACGCCGCTGCGGTACCCTTCGATGCTCGTGATGGCCGCCGTCATCTGGAACATCGGCACGCTGGCCGGCACGATCGCCGTGCTGGCCGGGGAGAGCAACAGCATCGAGTACCTGGAGTTTCCGTACTACGCCACGTTCATGCTCTTCATCGCGTTCGCGATCGTCGCCGTGTGGGCGATCTTCACGTTCGGGCAGCGACAGGAAGGTCACGTTTACGTCAGCCAGTGGTATTTGTTCGGCGCGCTGTTTTGGTTCCCGTGGCTATACGCCACCGTGCAGTTGCTCGAGATCGCCGGGCTCGTGAAAGGCGTCGCACAGGAATCGGTTCACTGGTGGTTCGGGCACAACGTACTGGGGCTGTGGTTCACGCCGATCGGCATTGCCACGATTTACTACCTCATCCCCAAGGTCATCGGCCGACCGATTTACAGCTACTACCTATCGATCCTCGGTTTCTGGTCGCTGGCGCTGTTTTACAACTGGGCCGGTGCGCACCACCTCATCGGCGGGCCGGTGCCGCAATGGCTGGTCACGTGTTCGATCGTGGGCAGCGTGATGATGATCATCCCGGTCACCACCACCGCCATCAACCACCACATGACGGCCCGCAAGCACCTGGAGTTGCTCCGGTACAGCCCCACGCTGCGGTTCATCGTGTTCGGCGCGATGAGCTATACGATTGTGAGCTTTCAGGGCTCGGCCATGAGCATCAAGGCGTTTAACGAGCCGTTCCATTTCACGCACCACACGATCGCGCACGCCCACCTCGGCCTGTACGCGTTTTACAGCATGGTGATGTTCGGCGCGATGTACTACATCGTCCCGCGACTGACCGGCCGGGAGTGGGCCAGCAGCAAGCTGATTCGGCTCCACTTCTGGATGGTGTCAATCGGCATCACGCTCTACTTCGTCGGCCTCACGCTCGGCGGGATCATCCAGGGGTTTGAGCTGAACCAGGCGAGCGTGCCGTACAACGAAGTGGTCGGCCAGCACGGATTGTGGAACGGCACCAAGCTATTCTTCGAAGGATTCAAAGAGCAGAACGGCGCCGTGAAGTTCATGGCCATTGTGCACGACTCGATCCCGTGGCTGCTCTCGCGATCGGTCGCGGGCACGATGATGACGATCGGCCACTTGGCGTTCGGCACGCTATTGCTAATCAACCTCACGGGCTGGGGCCGGCGCCGCGTAGGACCGACGCTGTTCCGCGCCGATGACGAACGCTATCACGCCGCGATGGGTGAAGAGCAGGACTGGACCGTTCCGCCGCAGGACGAGCAGGGAGCGCACATATGAATTACGGACCGACGCTTTTCATCGGCGTGTTCCTCGCATTCGCCTCGGCGTGGCTGGGCATGATATTTTTGCCGGCGCACCACCTCGGCCATCTAAAGCCCGTGGCCGCCGACACCACCAGCCCCGCGCTGCCCAAGCCGTACAGTGGTCTCGAACTGCGCGGCCGAAAGGTTTACCAGGCCGACGGGTGCGTCTACTGCCACAGCCAGCAGATCCGCGGCGGCGAGTACAACGCCGACCTCAATCGCGGCTGGGGCCCGCGCCGCACCGTTCCGCAGGACTACGTGAACGACGATCCCGTCCTGCTCGGCACGATGCGGACCGGTCCGGACCTCGTGAACATCGGCGCCCGCCAGCCGAGCGACACGTGGCACTACAAGCACCTGTACCAGCCGCAGCTCACCAGCCCCGGCTCGATCATGCCGCCGCATCCGTTTTTATTCGAGAAGCGAAAAATCGTCGGCCAACCTTCGCCCGACGCGCTCGACGTGCCGGGCATTGAAAAGGGTTACGAGCTTGTGCCCGGCGACGACGCCAAGGCGCTGGTGGCGTATCTGAAAAGTTTGGACCGGACGTACGACGTAACGAAATGAGACTCCGATGGCCGACGCACCGAAAATCACGAACGAAGACGAGCCCGAAAAGGTGGACGTCGCCGATTTGCACGCCCCGGTGATCCGCGAAAAGCTGGAGCCTAAGGACGGCTTTGAGCCCGTGCCGCTTTGGCTGGTGGGCGTGTTCGCGGTCGTCGTCTTCTGGGGCGGGTATTACCTGGCGACCTACAACGGCGGCTGGAGTTCAAGCTTTTCGGATGGCGATCCCGCGCCGCTGCTGGGCGCTTCCGCGGCGCCGGCCGGGCCCGTGGATCCGGTCGTGCTGGGGAAGAAAATCTACTCCGGCAACTGCGTAAGCTGCCACCAAGCTGACGGCCTCGGCCAAGCCGGCCAGTACCCGCCACTCGCCGGCAGCGAGTTTGTGCTCGATCCGAAGCACGAGCCGCACATCAAACGCATTTTGCTACTGGGCTTGCAGGGCCCCGTCACCGTGAAGGGCAGTTCCTACAACGGCAACATGCCGCCTTTCGCCGCCAAGTTGAAGGACGAACAGATCGCCGCCGTGCTCACGTACGTGCGCCAGGAGTGGGGCAACAAGGCCGCCCCCATCACGCCGGAAGAAATCGCCGCCGCCCGCACGAGTGTCGGCCCGCGCAGCGACCCGTGGGTGATCGAAGAGTTGATGAAGATCGGCCCCGATGCGCCGGTGAAGGTGGCCGCGCCTGTCTCGCAGCCGGCGAAGTAGTTCTCGCATTTGCGTTCGGTTGAGCGGGCCTGTTCGGCTGGCCCACTGCATCAGGCATGCAATAAGCGCCGTCATCCTGAGCGTACTCGCGAAGGATCTGCGTTAATCGTCAATCGATGCCGGATCCTTCGCGAGTACGCTTAGGATGACGGCGCTCGCTGTTAAAGAACACAGTTATCCCAATGACCGCCCTCGCCGCCAAGCTCGCCTCGCCTGCCGCACCCGTGTGCGACGTCGTCTGCTGTCCCGCGCCGCGGCCGATGCCGTGGCTGCGGTTGGCGATCGGGTTGTTCGTGGCGGCGCAGACGATGACGATCGAAATCGGCGTGAATCTCACCCCGCCGGAAGACCTGGCCACGCGGCAGCTAATCAACTACGTCATGCTCGGCGCGACGGTGGTGGTGATGCTCCTGCTCGGCGGGCCGCTGATCGCCGACGCGCGGGACGCGCTGCGGCGACGATCCATCAGCATGGAACTGCTCTTCCTCGCCGGCATCGGCGCGGCGATGGGGATCTCGCTCCAGTCGATGCGACTGGGCAGCGGGCCGGTTTACTTTGACGTGGTGAGCGTGCTGTTGACCGTCTATTCCGTCGGCCGGGCGATCAGCCGGCACAGTCGACAGCGCGCGGTGGAGGCGGTGACCTCGATGCGGCGGATCGCGCCGACCGCGCGGCTCGTGCAGACGAATCAAGCCGACGCGGTGATACCGGCCGGCGTGGTGCGGGCGGGCGATGTGGTCCGCGTGAATCCCGGCGAACTGATTCCCGTGGACGGCGTGATCGAGTCCGGCCAGTCATTTGTTCGTGAATCCTTCCTCACCGGCGAAATCCAATCGCGCGCCCTGAGCACCGGCGACGCCGTGAGTGCCGGGGCAGGCGTAGAAGACGGCACGCTGCTCATCCGCGCCACCGCCAACGGCGACCAGCGCAAGCTCGATCGGCTCGTCGACCTGGTGGAGCGCGCCGCGACGCACCCGCCCGCATTGCAGCGGCAGGCGGATCGTTTCGTGCGATGGTTCCTGCCGGCGGTGATGGCCGTCGCGCTCGCGAGCTTTGCGTATTGGTCGCGGGCGGTATCGGTCGAAAAAGGACTCTACGTCGGCTTGGCCGTGCTGCTGATCGCCTGCCCGTGCGCCGCCGGGCTCGCCACGCCGCTCACGCTGTGGATCACCCTGTCACGCCTCGCGCGGCTGGGCCTGATCGCCGGCAGCGGCGACGCGATCGAGCGTTTCGCATCTGCCGGCTCAGTGGTGTTCGACAAAACCGGCACGCTGGCAGATGAGAAACTATCGCTGTTCGAACTGCATTGGCTCCCTCTCCCCGGAGGGGAGAGAGCTGGGGTGAGGGGAAAGACGTGGTCCGACGAAGAGCCCGCGACCTCGCGAGAATCGTCAGCGTTTCATGTGCTTGGCCGGACGGCCGACGAAAATGACTCTCGAGTTCCATTCGTTTCCGACGATGTCGCGCTCCCCCCTCACCTAACCTCTCCCCTCCGGGGAGAGGGACAGGAGCGCATCCTCGCGATGATCGCCACCGTCGAACGCGGCAGCGCCCACCCCGTCGCCAAGCTGCTGGCCGGGTTGAGCGACGACGAATCGTCATTCACGCTGCTCCGCCTTCGCACGTTACCCGCCCGCGGGATCGAAGGACTGTTGCTCGATCGCGCCACCGAAACCACGCACACCGTTCGACTCGAGCGCGACGCGGCCTCGCCGGCGAACGTGACCCGCATCGGCATTTGGATCGACGACGAGCCGGTGGCCCAGATTGACGTCGCCGAGTCGCTCCGCCGCAGCGCCTCGCAGTGCGTGATCGACCTCGCAGCGCGCGGCCTACCGAGCCACATCATGACCGGCGACCAGTCGGCCGGCGTGGCGACGCTGCTCGCGCCGTCGCAAGCGCAAATGACCCCGCAGGACAAGTGGCAGGCGATCCAGTCCCTGCCGCGGCCGCTGTTCGTCGGCGACGGATTGAACGACGCCCCCGCGCTGGCCGGGGCGTATGCGAGCATTGCGCTCGCGAGCGGATCGACACTCGCTGTCGCCACCGCGAGCGCCACGCTGCACGGCGGGGATCTGAGTGCCATCCCGATGGCCATCGACCTGTCCCGCCACGCGGTGCGGCTGATCCGATCGAACCTGCGGTGGGCCGTCGCCTACAACCTGCTCGGCATCGCGCTGGCCGCGAGCGGATGGCTTCACCCGGTAATGGCGGCCGTTCTGATGGGCGTGAGCAGCGCGGTGGTGAGCTGGCGGGCGTTTCGCGACGGCCGTCCGTCGATTGTCGAAGTGGAGCGAACGGATCACGCCGTGACCGAAGTTGCGGAGAGCACAACGAGCGCTGCCAATCGCGCGGCGGTTCACGCGAGTTCGGTTGCGGCAGTGTCTCCCGTCACCCGTACGCGGAGATTCCTGACCGCAACGCGCCGCCATGCGAAAGCTATCCTCCTCGCCTCATGGATGGCGCAAGGTGCGCTGCTAATCCCGATCGCCGGACTGAGGTTATCGGACGCAATTCTGGTGATGATGGTTTTCACTGCAATCGCTTGGTTCATAGCGAAAAAATATCGCTCGCTTCCGGCCTGGTTCGACATGACCTTGGCCATGATCGCCGTCGGTGGTCTGGGGATGAACTTGGGCTGGTGGGGGGATCTGGGCTTTAATTCAAGCGCGATCGGTTCAGCCTGCTGCTCCACCGCGTCGGGCGTTTTGGGTGCACCATGGATGTACGTGGGCATGATCCTCCTCGGCACGCCGGCCATGTACGTGCTGCGACGCACGCCGGTGGAGTTCGCGTGGCGTGAATGGTGCTGCGTCGGCCCGCTCATGCTGGGTGTGCCGGCGATGGTGCTCGGGATGTGGCTCGGATCGATGGGCGCCCATGCGTTGGGCGTCAATCAGTCGGCAGCGACCGCGACGCTGCTCGATTGGCTGTTCATGACGGCAGGAATGGCCGTCGGCATGCTCGTGCCGCACGCGTTTGCTCAGCACGGTTCGGGCGATCGCGTAATCCGTGAATAATCAGCAAATACAAAAAAGAAGACACCGGCATTGCTGCACGGTGTCTTCCGGAGGGGAGAAAATGCGCCGTCTGCGCAGATGTTCTAGCTTCCCTATCTTATACGCGTTTTCCCTTATCTGGCAAATCTTATATGTTTCTTCGCGTTCAGGACATTAGGGGAATCGGCAGACGTGTTTGCAAAACTGTAGAGAAAATTTACCCAACCGGTGAGATTTCCCTCACAGAAGGCGTGTTTCCGGCAGTTTTCTAGGGAAATCAGAAGATTAGCGGCGGAAAGCATTTATGAAACGGCGGCCTTGGCGAGGCGGGCGCGGGTCTCGATTTCGCGTTGCCGGAGCGTTTCAACCGCCGCCTGGATCGCCTCGGTGGCCTTGGCGAGGCCTTCTTTTGACGAATCCGTCCGATCAAACTCGATTTTCGGCCCGAACTGCAGCGTGATGACGTTGGGCAGCGCGACGGCCTGCACCATTTCCTTGCCGCGGGTGGTGCCTTCCAGATACGCCGGATACACCGGCACGCCGGTCTTGATCGCCATCATCGCCACGCCGATGTGGAACGGCAGGAGTTCCTCGCTGGTTTCGATTCGTCCTTCCGGAAACACGCCCAGCACCCGCCCCGCATGGAGAGCCCGAATGGCCAGTCGCGTGGCGCTGGTGTCGTGCGCGCCGCGCGTCACCGGAATGGCCCGCACGATCTTGAAGAACCAGTTGAGCGATTTAAGGTCGTAATACTCGCGAGCCATCATCCAGATGATCAATCGCGGGCTGGCCGCCGATAGCAGAACAGGGTCGAGGGCGGAGATGTGGTTCGAGACGAGGATCGCCGCGCCGCTCGCCGGCAATGGGTTGCGCGTTCGGACTGAAAGCTGGTGATACAGCCGCGAGAGGAGAATCACCACCGCGCGCCAGAATCGGATCGCCCACCAACCTTCCGGCCGATCGTCCTTTGTGCCGAAGTCGATCCGCTCTTCAGCCTCAGGCCCGCCGCGACGTCGCCGCGGCAAGCCTTCTCGCCTGCGTCGACCCCGTGTAGGCGCTTCAGGATTTTCCTTCGCGCCTTCAGTCGATGGCTCGTTCGACGACATCGCTGGCGCCGGCGCATCCACATCGCCTGCCGCCGCGTCGCCGGGCCGTTCGTCTTTTGGAGATTGTTCTTCGTCCGACTGGGTCATCCCGGCGGCCAGGTAAACGGTCGGCCCGCCAGAACGTGCAGGTGCAGATGAAACACCGTCTGCTGCGCGCCCGGGCCGCAGTTAAAGACGGTGCGAAAATCGGTATACCCGTGCTCGCTCGCGACTTTCTGGGCAATCCGGAACATCCCGCCCACCAGTGATTCATCGCCGGCCTTCAGCTCGTTCAGCGACGGGATCACCCGCTTCGGAATGACCAGCACGTGCAGCGGGGCCTGCGGGCTGATGTCGTGGATCACGATGTACGAGTCGTCCTCGTACGCCACTTTCGCCGGGATCTGTTTGGCGATGATCTTTTCGAAGAGCGTGGGTTCCATACAGATAGTATTGAGGGGCCGTCAACACGGGGCAAGTGGGGGAAACGCTGAATGCTAGTGCTCGCCCGGCTTTTTTCCGCCGGGCTTGGCGACAGGATAGAACTCGCCCTTGTATTCCTTCGACTCGGCGATCGCCCTTTCCTTGGCTTCGACTTCGAGACGTTGCGTCTCTAGCTGCCGGATCGCCTGGGCTTCTTCCTCGTCTTCCTGTTCGATCGTGGAGAGGTTGCTCCCCATGATCATCCCCGCCACATCGGCTTCCAGCTTGGCGTTCAGCTCCGCCAGCCGAGTGTCCGCGGCGGAGGCCTGCTTCGCCACGGGGGCTGCCTTCGATCCGGACTTGAACCGCGACAAATCGTACGCGTCCGCTTCCTTCTTCGGCCGGCCCAGTCCGGCGCCGATCATCAGGTTGATGATCGTCGGCCAAATCACACCGATGACGACAAACCCCGCCGACGTGTAAATCGTCAGCATCGCCCGCGACGTTTCCCACCACGCGTACTTGAACGCGAGCTTCTCTTTCCCGCCCGGCACGTCGACCGCCAGCTGCGCCAGATATTCGCGCGCCGTCGGATACGTTCCGTACGCCGGCGTTTCCCTGAGTGTGATCTTCGCCCGCTTCGCCGATTCGATCGCCGCCGTATCTTTCGCGGTCAGCTCCACGTCCGATGCCAGCAATGGAAACTGCACCCACTTGCCCGGCCGCTCCACCGCCGGCTGCGTGGAGTTGCGCCGCTGCGGCGCCAAGCGAGGCCCGTTGTTCGGGCGATCAAGCCGGTACAACTCGCCGGTCACCCACTCCTGTCCGTTCATAGGCGGATGCAGCACCAGGTTGCGGATGTCGACGCGATTCCAGAGCACCTCTTCAAACTGATCACGCCGGTAAGACCGCGGGCCCGACATATCCGGCTCGCGAAAATAAACGCGCGAGCCCCCGAACATCGCGCCCAGTAACAGGCCGATGATCATCCAGTGCCAGCGTTTAAGTTCGTCAATGCCCATTGCCCGGCAATCCTTCCCCTTTTACTACTTCAGACAACGTCGGAAGTTGAGGTTTGTTTTGAGAATTTTGCCCACGCGGCCGCCGCGGTTTAGCGCCTAATCCGTCAAACGCCAGCATCAGCAAGTCGCTGACAAACTGCTTTATTACGCCATTGCGCAGGAATCGCCTCGGCGATGCCAGCATCGGCGGACCGAGCACCGCCGTACGGCCCCGGCGTTTCATCGCCCGGCTGAAGTACAAATCCTCCAGCTTCTGCACGCGTTGAAACCCGCCGATCTTATCGAACACTTCCCGCCGAACGAAAATGCCCTGTTCGATGACGAAGTTGCCCGTCCATCGAAACCGAATGCGGTTGAGCAGGTGCACGGCGTCCAGCGCGTTGTGGGTCGCGCCGTGCGTGTACGGATACGGATCGAACTCAAAATCAAACGCCCCGCCGACCACGCGCGGGTCACGCAGCGCCCACCAGATCGACTCGGCGAACCTTCGCGGCACGAGCGAATCGGCCGCAAGGAACAGCAGCACCTCGCCCTTGGCCGCCTTGGCGCCGCAGTTGAGCGCTTCAGACCGGTCGTCGCTTGAGCACTCGATCAGGTTCACATCGAGCGACTGCACCTTCCGCGCCGCCGACTCGCCGACCGTGTTGGCGACGATGATTTCCGTCGGCCAAAGCCCGGCCTCGTACTGCGTGTGCAGCACGGTGCGATCGAGCCGCCCGGCGTCGGCCACCACGGGGAGAATGACGGAGATCAGGCCCATGTGTTTGATTGCGGATTTCGGATTCCGCAATCATCCTTTCAGTTTCATCTCAATATCCCGCAGCAGCAGATCCGCGTTCGGGTGCTCGCCGATCTTTGCCGCCCGGGCGGCTGCTTGCGCTCGCTCCAGGTCCGGCGCTTCCTGGCTGAAGAGCGCGACGGCCTTGTAATACTGCGCCTCGGCGTACATCGAGTTTCGCTCGATCGCCCGATCGAACCACTGCAGCGCCTTGCCCTGCAAATCCTGCGACAGATAGATTCGGCCGAGCGTCGTCATGCACTGCTCGCTGGCTTCCAGCGCGGCCGGGAAAGTTTTCGCGGCGCTGATGGCCTGATCGGGCTCACCCATGCCCGCGTAAAGCGACATCAGCTCGTTCAACGTCACCGAATTCGCCGGCGACGCGCGGAGCGAGTTGTACATGTTGATCGCCCGCTGCCTCTGAGAGTTATCGGCCTGCTCGAGCTGCGTCTTAAGCCTCGCCGGCGCGATGCGGAACGTGGCCCCGCACACCGAGCACTGGCTGAACAGCGTCTTGCCGGAAATCGGAAACACAGGAATGAAAAACAGCGTAAACCACTGCCGATGGCTCTTGGCGAGAAAGTCGGCCTCCTGCTCGCACTTGGGGCAACGCGTGCGCACCGGGGCTTCGCGCTCGGTTCCCATGATCGAACGCGTGCCGAAGAAAATGATAAACCCTCTGGACCGGGCGTCTTGCCAAGCCCGACGTGTACGCCGATGCATACGGCTAAGCGTAACCCAACACGTGCGAGCCACCAAACGGGATGCTGACGATGAGTGAGCATGGTTCACGATCACATTTTTCCTGTCTCGTCATGAACGTAACAGCTGAAAAACATCCCATTGGACCCCCCGGCCGCGTAACGTGCGGCCGGGCCGAGCGTTGGCGATTTTTCACCGGGTGCGCCAAGGTGCGCCTAGGTGCGTTTAGGTGCGCAAAGGTGCGCATTTGTGACCACATTCGTACGCCTTGTCGGACTATTCACTTGTCAAAGAGCGACCGCCACGCGAACAGCGCGCAGCGATCGACGCGGCCGCAAGGACCGCATCTATATCCACTGGCGGCGGGCCGCGTTTGACGCGCCGGCTGCGCACCGCCGACTACTAAATCGCGGATGGCCGCGAAAGAACGCGATAATTTTTTCCGGATTTTCCATTTTTCGTGTGTCGCGCCAGAGACTTTTTTTCTGCACCATCCGGAGTAACGCTCGGTGGATCGCCTACAATTTTCATATGCGATACGCCACGCTCTTTCTGCTTACCGTCATCCTGCTCACCGGCGGATGCGCTCACTACGAATACGACCTGCTCCAACCCGCCAAGCTGCACGCCGGCACAAAGGAAGCCGCGTCGGCCAAGATCGATCCGCTGCGGTACGACCTGATCACCGTCGAGAACCAACTGGTGATGATGATCCACAACCCCACCGAGCAGCCGATCGTCCTGCAGGGCGACAAGAGCTACGTGATCGAGCCGAGCGGCCGGTCGTGCTACCTGCGCGGCATGAGCATTGCGCCCGGCAGCTACGCGAAGTACATCTTCCCGCCGCCCAAGCCGTACGTGCAGGATCCCGGCGGGTTCCGCATCGGCGTGGGCACGAACATCGAAACCGCCGGCGGATTCCGCAACGGCGCCGGCATGGGCGGCGGTTACGAAACCGGCGGCCCGCAACCCGTCCGCAACCTCGACGAAAGCTACTACTGGACCTGGGACGGCGAAGGCACTGTAAAGTTTCATTTCGTCTTCCTTTCCAACGACAAAGACTCCTTCACGCACGACTTGGTGATTCAGCGGACGAAAATGTGATCAATCCCATGTGTCGCGTCTGCAATTGGGTTGAAGCACGTTTCAATACTTCCGGATCCGAACTTTCTCCACCGCGCTCCGGTTCACGTAGAAATACCGCAGCGCATCCACTAGGTGATCGTTCTCCCCGTCCTTGAACGGAAGCTCGCTGTTCGTACCTGTCGGGTAGTGATAACCGCGCAGCGCCCGGATCAGATTCTCACACCGCGGGTGCACGAACAGCGTTGTTTCGCCACTCGCGGTTTTCAGCCCGCGGCGGATGTGCTCGAGACCGTCGATGATCAAGCTGCGACGGGTTTTCACCGTGTACCCGCGTCGGCGGAGCAGGTGGACGTTCGACTCGGCCGTCTGGTCGTTGCGACTGTTGCCGGCCGGATCGCACGCGATCTGCCGCACGCGGCCCCACGGGCGGCTTTCGATCACGCTCAAATGCTCGTCCATCGTGCGGCCGCTTTGTACGTATTCGTCGATCACGTGCACGACGCGGCCGTCGTCCGCCACCCACAGGCACGCGAACGGATTCGAAAAACCGAAGTCGACGGCGAGCGTGAGCGTTTCCCGTAGGGTGGGGTTCATCCCCACCGAACCGTCCGTGGTGGGGATGAACCCCACCCTCCAAGATTCCCGCACGTGAACGTCAGGATCGAACGTCGGAAACACGCTCCCCTTCATGCTCGGGCGCTTGCAGAGCATCTCCGCTTCCCAACTTTGCAGGCTGGCGCGCTGCTTGAGCTGGATCGCATCGTCGATCGGAACAAACCCCTCGGCGTTCTTCGCCAAGCCGCGACAGTCGTCCCACAACGGACACGTTTTGCAGCCGCGCGCGGGCGGGCATTTCTCCAGCACATCGAGGATGCACCACTTGATCACCGGCGTGCCGGAGGCCGTCGCCTGCTCGATGGCCGTATGCATCAAACCCCACGGCGCGTGCAGCGTGGAAAGCTGCTCGATCGTGCCATTGACGGCTGAACCATCCGGCAGCACGAGTGACCGCGTGGTGAGCTTGGCGGCTTCGAGGACTTGCTCGTCGAACAGCTCCAACTCGTCACACCGCAGCTTCTGGATGCGCAATCCGCGCACGGCTTGCTGCGATTGCGCGATCGCCGCCGCGTGCGAGCCGTTGGTCAGTCGCACGCTGCGGCTGCGGGGCTTGCCGACGATTTTGTGCGATGCGATCTCCTCCAGGTCCGGCAACAGGTGTTCCCACATACGCAGCGATTGCTGCATCGAGCCGCCGAGGATCCGCACGCCGACGCCGGGCTTGTGCAGCAGATCGAGCAGCGTGGCGATGGCCGCCAGCCGGGTCTTCCCGCCGCCGCGCGGGGCCCACACGACGAGATCCTTCGCCGGTTCGAAGTACGCCTGCACGAGGTAATCGAACGGGGCCGAGTGGTGCGGGCAGACGGAGCGGCGCGGGATGTTTAGGCCGAGTAGCAGCTCGATCCAGTCGTGCAGGTCGTCGGCATCGGTGCAGGGAGTGATGAGGGCGTGGCGCATTTCATCAATACTGATGTCTTCTTGCATGGGAGGCTCCTGTAGAAAATGAGCAGTGGGAGGGAGGAAACGTGCGGGCTAAAGCCGACACGCCGAGCGACGATCGAAGTGGTAGTAGACCGGCTTGCGCGGGTCGTCCGGATCGGTGCGCGTCATCCCCGCCCGCTCGAAGAATGGATGCACTCGGCCCATCGTGGCGAGCGCTTCGACGTATCGCGTCGGGCAGTTCTCGCACAGATGACGCACCAGCAGCGTGGCGAGTCCCGTTGCCCGAAAGACCGGATGCACGATCACCCGGCTGATCGTCCGCAGCTCACGATTGGCAAACGCCAGCTTTTCGCCGTAGCGAAGACCGCCGAGCCCGAAGACAAGGTTCCGCTCGCGGCAGCACGGCACGGGGTATGACAACACGCCGATCGCGGCGATCTGGTCGCGACTGCTACGGTTGCGGTAGACGAATCGCACCCGCCACATGCCGGCGACGGTGGCGGGCTTTCCGGCACGGTAGTGGAATCGCGACAGCGCGTGATAGTCAGCCATCGTGGCGTGCTCGATGAGGAACTTGCCGGGGAGATAGGTTGGAACTTTTATGCCAGACATTTGGTCTCCATTTTTTTGCCCCATCTGTGGCTAATCTGTTTTTGTTTCTCCGAAGTCGCACCGCACGATGCGATCGGGTTTCAGCGGCTTGATCACGTCGTCATGGCACGTCGCCACCACGGCGGAGAGCACCGGCGACGCGTCGATCAGCTTGCGGATCGCCCGCGACACGACGGCAGCGGTCAGCCGATCGAGCAGCGCGGCGAATTCATCGCACACCAGCACGGCGTTGCGATGCCGGCTGGCCGTGTGAACGGCGAGCGCAAGTCGCAGGCGCCATCGCTGGCCGTCTGACAGCTCGGTTGGCGTTCGCAAGTACGTCCACGCTTCGCCCAAGCCCATCCGGCCCAGCATTGCGAGCGCGGCTTCCAGCGGCACATCCGGAAAGCAGTCGACCACCGGCGCGTCCGGCAGCGGCAGGTTGGCGAGATCAATCACGCATTGGCCGGCGAGTTCGAGGTCGTGCGCGATCCGTCGCAGCAGCGTCGACTTGCCCGATCCGCTCGCGCCGGTGATCAGGACGATCTCCCCCGCATCCAGCAGCACCGGCGTTTGCGGCGGCGGTTCGGCAGGAATAACATTTCGTTCGATTTCGATCGGCAGGCCGAACCACCGCGCCACGCGCTCGCCGCGCCACGTGCGTACGGGCGGAGCGTTCACGAGCGCATGAGTCGGCCGGGCTTTCGGGGATTTCATGGGACTGCTCCTGTTTAAAAAAGTGTTCGCCGACGCGATTCGCAGCGGCGATAAGCGGATGACGCTCCGCCGATGGAATCGCCCGCGGGTGCAGGCGGGGAAGCGGGCGTTTTGTCCGGGGCTGGGTTATTTGGCGATCGAAACCGTCGAGCCGGTCGAATGGCGAGACCTCAACGAAGCCGACGCCGTGGCGGACGGTTTTGTTTCGTTAAACGACATGCGGGCGGCCCTCCTGTTGATCTATCCGGACAGTGATGACGGGAAGAGTTGGTGGCGGATTCGGTTTACGTGGATCAAACCGAACGAGTGACAAATGATGAATGATGAATGCAGAAGGATGAATGAAGTGCGCATCGATTCTGCATTCATCCTTCATCCTTCTGCATTTTTTCGCACCGTCGCTCCCCTGAACCAGCCGCGTACGAATTGAAGTCGGCGACTGACTGCCGGCACTGAGAGGTCGTGCATCATTGCCAGGTCGCGCAGAGACCTGCGGTGAAGGAAATAGCCGACGGCGATTTGGCGGTCGGCGCGGTCGAGCGGACAGGGTCCGTCGATCAGGCGGATGATGAGCGGGTCGTGCAGCAGTTTGCCGATGCGTCGAAGGCGGCGGGCGACGGTGCTGTACGGGATGTCGAGCCGCTCGCCGATCCGCCGGTGGGTCCACTGGCAGCCGACGTACAGTTCCACGAGAAGCCGGTCGGATTGGCTGAGTTGGTCGGCCCGCCGGAGCAAGATTTGGTTGGTCGCCGAAATCGCCCCCGCCGTTGAGCGTGCGTCCTTGACTGCCGTCTGATCCAGGCACTGGCCGTCGAGTAGTTTGAACATTGCCTTTCTCCTTTCCCTAAAAGCCTTGTTTACTGGTCCATAAACAACGGAGGAATTGTAGGCATTTGTTAGGTATTTGTAAAGGGTAAAATTTAATCTTCAATTGCATGTTAAATATGAACTTACATGATTTTATTAATTTTTATTATGCGATGATATTATCGGGCGGTGAGAAAGCCTGGGTTTTTCGACCAAATCCCCGCTTTCTTGACACCAACGCCCGATTTCCCGGATGATCGCCCGCCTATGAGTCGTGCGATTGTGTTGCAGCACGTCCCCTACGAGGGGCCGGGCCGGATTGTTCCTGTGTTTCGAGATTTCGGCATCCCGGTCGAGGTGCGCAAGCTCTTCGCCGGCGACGAAGTGCCTACCGATCTGGAAGACGTGCGCGTCCTGGTCGTCATGGGCGGGCCGATGGGCGTGGCCGATATCGGCAAGCCTGAATTCCCGTACCTCGCCAAGGAAGTCGCGCTGCTCGAGCGGATGGTCCGTCACGATAAGCCGGTGCTAGGCATTTGCCTTGGCGCGCAACTTCTGGCCCACGCCGCCGGCGCGAAGGTTTATCAGAACGTAAAAATGGGTTCGCCCGCAGGTCCCGGTCAGCCGCCTAAACCGGTGGAGCCGATCGAACCCATGCCGGAACTCGGCTGGGCGCCGGTGACGTTTCCGTTCCCGGGCGGCACTGAGCCGATCGTGTACGGCGCGATCGACAACCTGAACGTGTTCCACTGGCATCACGACACGTTCGATCTTCCCAAGCTCCCCGCGCCAGCCAACGCCGCACCGCCGCCCGCTCCGCCGCCGCCCACGGGGAACGCGTTGCTGAGCAGCACGCGCGTATGCCGCAACCAGGCGTTTCGATACAAGACGCGGCTGTTCGGCTTTCAGTACCACCTGGAACTGACGCCGGGCGATATCGACGCGATCGTTCAGAACAACCCCGCCGACGCCGACAAGGCCGGCGGCGCCGCAAAGATCAAAGCCGACACCGCCAAGCACTACCCGCGCTACGAACGAATCGGGAACAAGATCCTGGGCAACTTCGTGCAGTTTTTGAAAGTGTATTAATCAAAGGATGAAGGATGAAGGCAGAAGGATGAAAAGCAGACTTCTCCCTTTTCATCCTTCCGCCTTCATCCTTCATCCTTGCTTCGATGTCCACCTCGATCAACATCCTCGGCTTCAATTGGACGCCGCGGAAGCGGGTGCGGCCGTGGGCGCTCGCTGGGCCGATTCTGGTGCTCGTCTTCTGCCTGCCGCTGCTCCGGCCGCTGCGATTTCCTAACCCCAGCACCATCTCGTATAGCGAATCCGCCCGCCTCGCCACCGTGCAGGCGATCGTTGAGCGGCACACGCTGGCGATCGACGACTCGCAGTTTCACGTGCCGCGAACGCACCTGATCATGGTCGGCAAAGACCGCTACGCCAACCAGCCCGCCACCATGGCGATGCTCCTCAGCGCCGCGTACTGGGCGATGACCCGCTTCGGCCTCACGTTCGACAACCACGGCCCCACCGTGATGTACCTGCTCACGCTACTCGGCGTAACGATTCCCGTCGCCGCGGCGGCAGGGTTGATCTACCGCATGGGCCGGTTGTTTGAGCTCGCCCGGCCACGCCGCGCGGCGCTCGGCATCATCTGCGTGTTTGCAACGGGATTGATCAGCTATGCGACCGTCCTCAACGCCCACGCGCCGGCGGCTGTGCTAGTGCTGTGCGCGACGGCCTGCCTCATTCACGTCGCGCGATCGAGCTTCCCCAAGCAAACCTCGCCGTGGCTGATGCTCGCCGGCTTCTGTGCCGCCCTGGCGGCCGCCGTTGATACGCCAGCCGTCGTCTTCCTCGTGCTCTTTGTCCCGGTGGTTATCGCGTTACGCTGGCCGTTCCGATTGCGCGTTGCGGGACTCGCACTGTACGTGATCGGCCTCTCCGCCCCGCTGGCGATGCATTCGGCCCTCACGGTGCCCGTCACCGGCGATCTCCTGCCGCCGTGCCTGCATCCGGAGTTGTCGGCCGTCGTCTCCGTCGTCAAGCCGGCGCCAGCCGCGATGCCCGTAATCGATGAAGAACCCGACGATTTTTCGGTGTCGATCTGGCAAAGCATCGGCGAAAAGATCGGCCGCTGCCTGCAAGCCCTCATCGGCCAGCACGGTCTGCTCAGCCACTTCCCGATTCTCCTGCTCGGAGTAATCGGCGTGGGCAAAATCATGCACCGCCACTGGCCCGTCAGCACCAAGACGCTCGCGGGCGCCACGCTGGCCGGCTCAAGCGCGATCATCATCGCGTTCGCGCTGCTTCGCCCCGACTGGCGCGACGCGATGTTCGCCGCCCGGTGGTTCATCGTTTTTTCCCCGCTGGTTATGTTCTGGTCCGGCGCGTGGCTGCGGAAGACACACCGCCCGAGCTCCTGGACAATGATGAGCATCGGCCTGTGCTTCAGCATGTTCGTCTCACTGATCGGCGCCACCGGCGCCTGGCCGCAGGGCGGATTCGACCGCTACACCGTGGTCGGCGCCCTCAAGAACATGATCAGCCAGGACACCACCAGCAGCGAAGCCATCGCGCGAAAGTAGCCAGAAACGCCCCCGCCGTTCGTGGTTTTGCCCCCGCCATAGCCAACGCGCACCCGATCGGCTAAATTGTCGTTCCTGCTCAAAAAGCAGCTTCAGGAGAGATGGCCGAGCGGCTGAAGGCGCAGCACTGGAAATGCTGTTGGCGGCTTAAACCGTCACTAGGGTTCGAATCCCTATCTCTCCGTTCACTGTTGATGGATTGCGCCAGGCACCGGACTCGCGCCGATGAGACCTTTGGATGACCTTTTCGCGGCCCTGTCACGCTCCACATTTCGTCGGAAATTCCAACTGAATAAAGCGGACGCAGCCTATTTGCGAGAGCACGGGCTCGAGCGAGTCATGCGTCACGCTGCCGATTTCATCGCGACACGTCTCGCGCCGGCGAACCCAAAGAATGATGGCAAGCAGACGCCATACCGTGGCCACCCCGTTTTCGTCGGCCAGCACGCTACGGCAACGTGTTGCCGCGGTTGTCTGGCCAAGTGGCACGGGATTCCCAAAGGCAAGTCGCTGGACGACGGTGAGCAGGCGCATGTCCTGGCGGTGTTACGGCGGTGGCTTGAGGGCCAGGAGACTGGGACGGGGCCGAGCGATCAACTCTTTCCTGATTAGTTCCTTCCGCGCACCGCCGCTTTGTCTTCAAAGAACAGCGGCGGCTTGCCGCCAGCATCCGATGCATTCACGACGTGTCTGAGCAGCCTTGCCAAGGTCTTGAGTTCACCTGCAGGGAGCGCTCCGATCGCTTCGATCATTTGCTGCTGGGGCGCATGAGGCGACCGCTTCAGCACCGCCCTGCCGGCCGGGGTGAGTGCCAACTCGACCTGTCGACCGTCTTGCGAACTGCGGGATCGCTTGACGAGCCGCTTTTCAACGAGCTTTTGCGCGACCACGGAGACGGAACTTTGATCGGTGTGTGTCAGCCTGGCCAAGCCGTTCACGGATACGCCGTGCGTGTGGCCGATCTGTTGCAGTACAAAGAGTTGTGCCGTTGACAGGCCGTGCGTGCGCTCCGAGTCGCGGCCCGCCGTCCTCAACGCGTGAACGATGCAGCGGAGTGAATCCATGACGTCGCGAATATCCGGGGTCGATCGAGGCATCGACAAATTGTATTGATTCCCATACATCTTACCATCGCACGAAAACGCTGGCGGACAACAACAGTTAGGGAACGCGCACAATGGCTGGAACATTTCTTGCCCTGATCGGTCTTGAACTCACGCCGAACAACCACCGGGAGAAGATTATCTCCGGGCTCGGTGGTTTCGTCGGAATCGCGGTGTTGGCGGCCCTGACGACGTGGATGGTCGGCCCGACGGTCGCCGTCCCGGTGGTTGCATCGATGGGCGCATCCGCGGTGTTGCTCTTCGCCGCGCCGCACGGGCCGCTGTCGCAACCATGGCCGTTTGCGATCGGGCATTTGATTTCCGCCGCCATCGGCGTGTGCTGCGCCCGATGGATACCCGACTCGATGCTCGCCGGCGCGGCAGCGGTAGGTTTGGCAATCACGGCCATGTACTACACGCGCTCGATCCATCCGCCGGGCGGGGCAACGGCACTCACCGCAGTGCTGGGCGGCGCCGCGGTAAAGAATCTTGGATTTGAATACGTCCTGCTGCCGGTCGGAGCCAATGTCGTGGTGCTGCTGGCGATGGCGGTGGCATTCAACGGGTTGTTTCCCTGGCGACGCTACCCGGCGTCGCTCGTGCGGCACACGGCACTCAAGGGTCAACCGCTACGCGAAGACTGGGCCTTTGCGCTGGCGCAGATCGAATCGTTGGCGGACGTAAGTGAAGACGAACTGGTCGAACTGCACACCTTTGCCGTTCAACACGCGGACATGCGACGAAGCTCACGCCGGCCGGCTACTACGGTGGCGCGCGGTAAATGACGCGTTCATACCCGCTTCGCGGTGCTTAGCGAGTTTTGAATCGTCGTGACCAGCTGATTCCAGTCGATCGGCTTGGGCAGGTACGTGCGTGGGCCGCCGGCGAAGGAGCCGGTCTTGGTTTCGTGCTGGGTGACCAATGCGGTGAGAAAGATCAGCGGCACGTTCTTGAGATCGCTCGCAGTTTTAAACTGCGCCGCCACCTCGCTGCCGTCGACTTTGGGCATCATGATGTCGAGCAGAATGACATCAGGCCCGAACTCCCGGGCAGCCGAGAGGGCTCGCGAGGAATCGCTTTCGGTTTTAACGTTGAATCCGCCCGTCGCTTCCAACTGCAGCTTGATAAGTTCGAGCATGTCCTCTTCGTCATCAATAGCGAGCACCCGAATCATGACGCCTCCCGCGAAAACACCCGAGACATTGATGTGACAAACGCCGGCCAGAAAATGCTAGTACGTCTATTCTTCGGATCAAGCCAGACTCACATTATTCCTAGTCAATTCTATCGGACGTTTCCGCGCTCGCAACGCGCCCACGGGCACCGTCCTTAACGATTGCGACAGGCCGGTCGCTCATTCCCGCGCTTGAGCGGGCGCAACGCTCACCTCTCGCCGCGTTACCGCCGGCGACGCGGCTTGCGACGGCGACTCCGGGAGAAACACGGTAAACGTCGTCCCCTGCCCGAGCACGGAGTCCACGTCGATCCGCCCGCCGTGGTCGGACACGATCCCGTGGCTGATACTGAGGCCCAGCCCTGTGCCTTCGCCTTGCGGCTTGGTGGTGAAGAACGGATCGAAGATTCGCTCGCGGATGGCCGGGTCGATCCCTGTTCCGTGGTCGATCACCTGGATGATCGCCCCGCCGTCAACCGGACGCGTGCGTACGACAACTTCACCGCCGCCGCGCGAGGCGTACACGGCATTGGTGAGCAGGTTCAGCACCACTTGGTTGATCTTTCCCGGCGAGCAGGTCACGCCCGACAGCGGCGCCAGATCGCTCACCAGTTCCACCTTTTGCTTCTTGGCCGTGCCGCGGGCGATGTTCACGGTCGATTCGATTCCCGCGTTCAGGTCGGCGTTGGGCTGCATGTCGCCGATCGCGTTCTGGCGGGCAAAGTCGCGAAGGTCTTTCACGATCTGCTGAATGCGCACCAATCCTTCGCGCGACCGCGCGGGGATTTCCGCCATCTCGGCCAGCGTAAACTCCAGATCGATCCGCTCGGCCAGGTCCTGAATCTTTTTCATGAGGTCGGGCGACTCGCGCGTCAGCACGCCGTTGGCGCCTTCGTACATGCGAACCATTTCAACGAGCGAGCCGAGATCCCGCTGCAGCACGGCCACGTTGTTCAGCACAAACGAGAGCGGGTTGTTGATCTCGTGCGCCACACCGGCGACAAGTTGCCCCAGGGCCGCCAGTTTTTCGCTCTGCACGAGCCGGGCCTGCGTTTTGCGGAGCGAATCGTTGGCGGCCTGTGCTTCCACGCGGGCGGCGCGCTCGGAATCGGCCGTCTGGGTGAGAACCGCGGTGAGTTTTTCGAGGCGCCGGCTCTTGGTTTCGAGTTCTTCACTCAGCCGGCGATCGCGGATGGACGAACGCCGCAGCGTTGCAACAAGGATGAACGCCATGATCGACACCACCGTGCCGGCAACGGCGATGCTCCATCCCAGCCGACGGATCGGCCCGTACACGTCAGCCCTGGGCTGCTGCGCGACCGCCGCCCACGTGCCGTTCGGCACAGGCACATTGCAAAATGCCGCCACCATCGGCTCGCCGGTGACCGGGTCGTCGTACTCCGCCACGGTGGATTTGCCCGCCAGCGCTTGCCGCACCGGATCGCTGTGGGCCGGCTGGCGATAGACCGTCGTGTCGAGATCCGCCAGCATCGGGTGCGCCACGACTGTGCCGTTGCGGTCCACCACGTAAACGTACCCGGTGCCGCCGATGTGAATGTTCCGCAGTGCGTTCGACAAATACGCCAGTGGCATTTGGAAGACGATGATGCCGATGACCTTGCCGTCGGCGGCACGCACGGGCGTCGCCATCGCCACGATCAGGATCCTCGGCTCGGCGTTGCGCTGATAGACCTCAGACAGGTACGGCTGCCAGTCGCGCGACACGCCGCGGTACCAGTTGCGGTCGGAAAAGTTCTTGCCGATCGATTCGGGCGCGTTGGGGAAATCGCTCCATTGCACGCCGGCCGGATCGGTGACAAAGGCGCGGTCGATCCGCCGGGGGAGCTTGGCTTCGCCGGCGGGCTGAGTCGCGCTCTGGTTGTTCACGGCGTCGGTGGTGGCTTTCAGGCGCTGGCGGACGGCGTCGACGTCGTGATTCTGCACGGCCTGCACCATGCCCGGCTGGGCGGCGAGCGCGCGGGCCATATCGATGTTGCGGGCGAGGTCGCTGCGCACATACTCGCCGGTCATGGCGGCGGCGGTCACGTTGCTGCTGCGGACGATCGCGTGCATGCGCGACGAGGCCAGCCGATACGAAAACACGCCCAACACCGCCACCGGAAGCAGCGCGCCCATCGCGAGCAACAATGAGATGAGAAAAACCCGCCGCCCCTTCACGGGCTGGTGGGCGGCCGAATCAGAGCGATCCGGTTGACTCATGGCGGAATCCGATATGAGACCACAATCCTCAACCGCTGCAACGACCTATTTCCGATCAAGATTATATCAACAAATACCCCGAAAACGCTCAAAGGAGCATAATATATGACTGTCGCTTTCCTAAGCTGCACCACATCGAAAGGACCAGCCATGAGCATTCCCAGCGTCAAACGACCGATTCTCGTTGTCGATGACGAGCCGGAAATTCTGCAGTCGCTCAAGAGCCTCCTCCGGCACGACTTTCAGGTTCACACCGCCGGCAGCGGCGCGGACGCGATGAATATTCTGCTCGAGCATCCCATCCACGTGGTAATGACCGACCAGCGCATGCCGCAGATGACCGGCGTGGAGTTTCTTCGACACGTGAAGAGTGATCATCCCGAGGCGATCCGCCTGATCTTTACCGGATACGCAGACGTGCAGGCGGTGATCGACGCGGTGAACCAGGGGAACGTTTTTCGCTATGTTTCCAAGCCGTGGAATCCGGACGAATTGATCGAGACGCTCACCGAGGCCGGCCGGATCTACGACCACATCGCGGAGCGCGACAGCCTGCTGGCCGACTTGCGTAAGCACGAGGAACGGTGCGCCGCGTTCGACGACGCGCTGCGCGAAGGCAAGACCGCGACAATCGACCCGGCCACTGCCGCGGAACTCAAGGAATTGTTCGGCCAAAGCCGACAGCTTCTGGCGCGACTGGGCGCGGCGATCGAGCCTCGAGCCACACCAAAGAAATGAAAACAGGCAGATAAGTGGCCTTCATCACGCCCTTGGATTATCCTGCGCTCTGCGCAGAATGCGCGGGCTATAATCTGTGCCATTCCGCTCGGATGGTCCGATCGCCCAAGGCATCGGGCGGGCGGTTTCCTGCTGTACTGATCAACGATTCATGTTTCGACTCGCTCCGCTTATCTTCCGAAACGTACTGCGCAACCGCCGCAGGAGCTTGCTCACGCTGGCCAGCGCCGCCGTGTCGCTGGCGATCCTGGGGTTTCTGGTGGCGCTGTACTACGGATTTTTCTTCGCCGAGCAGGCATCGCCGTCTGAAGCGCTCCGCCTGGTGACGCGGCATAAGGTGTCGCTCACCAACAGCTTGCCGGCCAGCCATCAGCAGCGCATCGCCGCGGTGCCCGGCGTGAAAGCGGTGTCGGCCTACACGTGGTTCCAAGGGAAGTTTAAGGACAGCCGGCCGGAGAATTTCTTCGCGCGGTTCGCCGTTGATCCGGCCGAGGTCCGCAAGGTGCATCTCGATTTCACCGCGCCTGAAGAACAGTGGCAGGCCTTCATCAGCGGCCGAACCGCCTGCGCGGTGGCGAAAAAGATCGCCGACAAGCAGGGTTTTAAAATCGGCGATCGTATCACCGTCCAGGGCGACATTTATCCGGTCGACATCGAACTCACCATCGCCATGATCTTCGACTGCCCGAAGAACACCGAGTGCATGATGTTCCAGCGCGAGTACCTCAATGAGTTGCTCAAGAGTAAAGGCGAACGCGGCGTGGACACCGTCGGCACTTATCTCATGATCGCCGACAGCCCAGACAACGTGCCGCGCATCAGCCGCGCGGTGGATGCCATGTTCGACAACTCGCCGTGGCCGACCAAGACGCAATCGGAGCGGGCGTTCGGGCTCGAGTTCGCCGCGTTCCTCGGCAACATCAAGCTCTACCTCGGCGTGATTTGCGGGGCGATCACCTTCACCATCCTGCTGGTATCGGCCAACACCGTGGCGATGAGCGTCCGCGAACGCACCCGCGAAATGGCGATCCTCCGCACGCTCGGCTATGCGCCGGCGGCAATTATGGAACTTGTACTCGGCGAATCGGTCTTCATCTCCATTTTGGGCGGTTTGCTGGGGATGTTATTGGCCCTTGGGCTCACGAAAGTCATGGCGGTCTTCAATCCGTACGGCGAAGGCATCCCGATGCGCTGGGAAGCGGCCGCGGTGGTGGGCGCGTTCTCGCTGGTGATCGGCCTGTTGTCAGCCGTGATGCCCGCCTACTTTGCTTCTCGGAAGAACATCGTGGAGTCGTTGCGATTTACAGGGTGATGAATGCTCGTTCCGCTTCGTTACAACCTCCGCAATCTCGTCGAGCGTAAGGGCACGACGATCATGACCGCCGTCGGCATTGCGCTGACGGTAGCGGTGCTGGTCACGACAATGGCGCTGATGAACGGGCTCAACTCCGTCTTCGCGGGCACGGGCCACCCGCTGCAGGTGTTGGTGATGCGTAAGAGTGCCGATTCAGAATTGAGCAGCACCGTGAAGGAAGAAAGCTGGCAGGCCATTCGAACGCTGCCGCAGATCGCCCGCACGCAGGACGGCGAAGTGATGGCCTCGCCGGAAGGGATGCAGGTCATCAATCTGCCGAGCGTGGATAACCCCGACGGCATGAACGTGACGATCCGCGGGATGCTGCCGATCGGGCTGAGGATGCGCGAAGGCGCCAAAATCCGCGAAGGACGCTGGAACGATCCGGGCAAGCGCGAAGTGGTCGCCGGTTCGGGGATCGCGGCGCGGTACCCTTCGGCCAAGGTCGGGCAGACCATTAGATTCGGGCGCGGAATGTGGACCGTCGTCGGCGTCTTCTCCGACGGCGACTCGGCCGCCAATAGTGAACTCTGGACCGATCTCAATCAGCTCCGCGGCGACTTTGAAGTATCCGGCGGGTGCAACTCGGTGCTGGCGCGGCTGACCTCAGATAACGCGCGGCCCGGCTTTGAAAAAGCCATCACCGACGACCAGCGGGTGACGCTGTCGGTCACGTCGGAGCAGGCGTACTACAAGAGCCTCACGCAAAGCTCCATGGGCACGCTGCTGCAGTTCATCGGATTCTTCGTCGCGGTGATCATGGCCATCGGCGCCGGGTTCGCCGCCACCAACACCATGTACGCGGCCGTCAGCCGGCGGGCACGCGAGGTGGGCACGCTGCGGGCGATCGGATTCCGTCGCTCGGCGATCCTGCTCTCGTTCATGTTTGAATCGGTGGTCCTGTCGCTGATCGGCGGCGTGATCGGGTGCCTGCTGTCACTGCCGCTGAACAACTTGTCGGCAGGGATCGGCAACTTCCAGACGTTCAGCGAGATGGCGTTCAGGTTCAAGGTAACGCCCGGCGCGATGGCGATCGGACTGGGGTTTGCCGCGCTCATCGGCCTGATAGGCGGGTTCCTGCCCGCATTCGCCGCGGCGCGGAAAGGGATCGTGCAGTCGATGCGCGAAGCGTAATATTCATGAGCTCGACCGTGGAAAACGAACTGGCCAAACTCCGCATCGATAAGACGCAGCGCGCCCAGCGTTCGCGCCGCAGCCCATGGCCGTGGGTGCTGCTCGTGCTGCTGCTCATCGGCGTGGCCGTCGGTGCGTGGCTTCTGAAAGCCGCCCCCGCCGTGGCCGTTGAGACGCGGCCCGTGCGCGTGCTGGAAGGCGACGCCGCCCGCGGCCCCGCCATCACCCTGCAGGCCACCGGTTACGTGATGGCCGCCCACAAGATCGAACTGGCCACCAAGGTCGTCGGCCGCGTCGCGTGGGTGGGCGTGGAGATGGGCGACAAGGTCACCAAAGATCAGGTGCTGGTGCGGCTCGAAGAGGAAGAGTTCAAGGCCCGCGTCGTCGAACAGCAAGGCCAACTCGATGCCGCCAAGGCCAAGCTCGCCGAACTGGAGGCCGGCAGCCGCCCCGAGGAAATCCTCAAGGCCGCCGCCGAAGTCGATCAGATGAAAGCCGATTTCGCCAACGCCGAGCGCACCTACAAACGCTTGGTCGAACTGAAGGTGGCGCAAAACGTCTCGCAGCAGGAAATCGACGATGCCGAGACCACCATGAAAATGCGAGACGCGCAGGTCCGCGTCCGCCAGCACGACCTGGACATGTGGAAGCTCGGCCCGCGCAAGGAACAGATCGATGCTCAGCGCGCCGTAGTCCAACAGCTCCAAGGCGGATTAACGCTCTCCAACGTTGATCTGAACAACACCGTCATCCGCTCGCCGGTGAACGGCACGGTGCTGGCCCGCAACGTGGAAGTGGGCGAGTTCGTCACCACCGGATTTGTGGGCGACAACGGCGCCAAGGGTTACGTCGTTTCACTGGCCGACTTGAATGACCTTCGCGTAGAGCTGGACGTGAACCAGAGCTACTTCGCCAAGGTGTTTAAGGATCAGCCGTGCACCATCGTGACCGACGCATACCCCGATCGAAAATACGACGGCGTGGTCGACCTGATCAGCCCCGAGGCTAACCGCCAGAAAGCAACCGTGGCCGTGCGGGTGAAGGTGCTCAAGCCTGACGACCTGCTCAAGCCGGAGATGAACGCGACGGTGTCGTTCATGTCGGCTTCGCCGACCACGCAAGCCGCATCCGCCCCGGCCGGTCGGCTCATCCGCATCAGCGGTGATGCGGTGAAGGACGGCCAAGTCCTCGTTATCGAAAACGGCGTGGCCGTCGCGAGAAAAGTCGAGACCGGCCCCGCTTCGGCAACCGGCGAGGTGGACGTGCAGTCGGGCCTCATCGGCGGCGAAGATTTGATCGTCAACGCACCGGCGGGCTTGAAGGCCGGCGACAAAGTGATCGCGAAATAACTCGCGGCGAAGCGACATCTGAAGGAGTTCCCGTGTCTGAAGCCATCGTACAAGCCCATCACCTGACCAAGACGTTCGAGCGCGGCCAGGTCGTCGTCACCGCGCTGGAAGCCGTCGAGCTCACCGTGCGCCGGGGCGAATTCGCCGCACTGATGGGCCCCAGCGGCTCGGGCAAGAGCACGCTGCTGCACCTGATCGCCGGCATGGACAAGCCCACCGACGGCCGGCTCACCGTGCTCGGCGAAGAGCCTGCCACGATGAGCGAGGGCCAGCTCGCCGGGTGGCGCAACGCCCACCTGGGCTTCGTCTTCCAGGCGTTCAACCTCATCCCCGTGCTGACGGCGCTTGAAAACGTCGAACTCCCGCTGAAGCTCACCAGCCTGCCCCGCGCCAGGCGCCACGAAAACGCCGCCACCGCGCTCAAGCTCGTTGGCCTCGACGACCGCATGGACCACTTCCCTCGCCAACTCTCCGGCGGGCAGGAACAGCGCGTCGCCATCGCCCGCGCCATCGTGACCGACCCGGACATCATTCTTGCCGACGAACCGACGGGTAATCTTGATGCCGCCAGTGCCCGCGACGTGCTGTCGCTGCTGCAAAAGCTCAACCGCGACTTCGGCAAGACGATCATCATGGTCACCCACGACCCGCACAGCGCCGCGGCAGCCAGCCGGCTCATTCACCTGGACAAGGGTAAATTTGTTGAAGGCGAGGCCGTCACCGCCCCCGCCGTTGTTTAGGGGAGCGATGGACATGGACTTCAGGCAGCTCGGATCATCTGGCTTCAAGGTACCCGTTCTCACATTCGGCACCGGCACGTTCGGCGGGAATAACGACTTTTTTAAAGCATGGGGCGCCAGCGACGTCACCGAGGCAACGCGAATCGTCGACGTCTGCCTCGACGCCGGCCTTACGATGTTCGACTCGGCCGACGTCTACTCCACCGGCAACGCAGAGGCTATCCTCGGACAGGCGATCAAAGGACGTCGCGATAAAGTCCTCATCTCCACCAAGGCGACGTTTCGATTCAGCCCCGAACCCAATGACGTCGGTTCGTCTCGCCAGCACTTGATCAAGAGCGTGAACGGCAGTCTTCAGCGGCTGGGCACCGACTATATCGATCTGTTCCAACTACACGGTTTCGACGCGCTCACGCCCATCGAGGAAACGCTCAGCACCCTCAACGATCTCGTCACCGCCGGCAAAATCCGTTACATCGGCTGCTCGAATTTCTCCGGCTGGCACCTGATGAAGTCGCTCGCGATCTCCGACCGCTACGGCTGGCCGCGGCACGTGGCGCATCAGGCGTACTACTCGCTGATCGGCCGCGAGTTTGAGTCCGAACTCATGCCCCTCGCGCTCGACCAGGGCGTTGGCACAGTCGTGTGGAGCCCGCTCGGTTGGGGCCGACTCACCGGCAAAATCCGCCGAGGCAGCCCGCCCCCGGCGAACTCGAGGATGGCCAACAAAGCCGTCGCCGACGCCGGTCCGCCCGTGCAGGACGAGCAGGTTTACAAAGTCGTCGACGCGATTGATTCGATCGCGAAAGAGACCGGAAAAACCGTTCCGCAGATCGCGCTCAACTGGCTGCTGCAACGGCCGAGCGTGGCAACGATCGTGATCGGCGCCCGCAATGAAGAACAGCTCAAGCAAAACCTTGGATCTGTCGGATGGAATCTGTCGGCCGAGCAGGTGAAGACGCTCGACGAAGCGAGCAAGTTCACGCCCGCCTACCCGTACTGGCACCAAGCCGGTTTCAAGGAGCGGAATCCGAGCCCCGTTCCGTAACGACGCGCCGATCGCTCAGCGGCCGGCGTGAAAATCATCACGCCGACCCTCCCGGCCACGCAACGTCCGGCCGGGCCGGGGGTTAGCCATTTTGCACCGGGTGCGCCAAGGTACGTTTAGGTGCGTTTAGGTACGAAAAGGTGCGCCTTTGTGACCGACTTGGTGCGCCTTCGGACTATTCACTTGTCAAAGAGCGACCGCCACGCCAACAACACGCAGCGGTCGATGCGGGCGCAATGACCCTCATCTATCATCTCTGGCGGCGGTGCGCGTTTGACGAGGCGGCCGCGCACGGCCGACGCACGAATCCCGCACGGCCTTCGAAAATCGACGAATTATTTCTCGGATTTCCTATTTTGCGCGTGTCGCTCAAGCGTGTGCAAAAGCGATGCAAGCGAGTTACATCATTTTTTCCGTTGGCACAGACACCCCTCAACGTTCCCCCATGCCTCGCCTTCTCAAATTGTCATCAATCACCCGATTCCCAAGCGCCGTCATCCTGAGCGTACTCGCGAAGGATCTGGCTTGATCGACGAGGAACGCAGATCCTTCGCGAGTACGCTCAGGATGACCATTTTGGGTTTACGGCAATGGCGAGAAACGCTGAAGAACTTCTATGCCACCGATGAGGATGATCGACGTATATGCTTAGCCGACACGCCTACACAAACTTAATCCGCCACGCCGCCAGGCGCAGCATGCGGAGCAGCATCAGGCCGTGGCGCCAGCGTTGGATGTTGGTCGTGCCGTAGGTGCGTTCGCGATAGCGAATCGGCAGGTCGATCATTTTCAGATTCAGCTTGGCGGCGCCGAAGATCAAATCGAAATCGCCGAACGGATCGAAGTCGCCGAAATACGATCGGTTGGCGGCGATGCGGTCGTAATCTCGCTTGTACAGCACTTTCGTGCCGCAGAGCGTGTCGCGTACGGGCTGGCCGAGCAGCCAGCTGAAGGCGAGACCGAAGAACTTGTTCCCGACCATGTTGAGGAACCGCATGGCCTGCGCTTCCATCGGGTAGACCAGTCGCACGCCGTTGATGAATTCGCCCTTGTTGGTGACCAGCGCGTCGTAAAACCGCGGCAGATCCTCCGGCGGCACGGTGAGGTCGGCGTCGAGGATCATGAACACGTCGCCGCTCGCGGCCGCGTACCCGGCACGGACAGCGTCGCCCTTCCCTCTGCCGGTTTGCTTGAGCAGCTTGGCCCGACGGTTCGGCCGGGCGGCGATTTCTCGCTCGATGGTGGCGTACGTGTCGTCGTTGCTGTGTCCTTCGACGAACACTAACTCCGTCCCGCCGCCCATGTCCGGCGTGCGGTCGAAGATTGCGGCGATGTTGCCGGCTTCGTTCCGCGCCGGCACGATCACCGACACGATCGGCGGCGACGCGGGCAGGGTCCCCGCACTCGCCGGCCGTGCGACCAGCACGTTTGTCAGCCCGAACCACTTCCACGGCGCGAACCGCACAAGAAATTTGTTCACCAGCGAATCAATCACCGGCGTGCGGAACAGCCACAGCATCTCCTGCCCACGGCGGATCTGCTCGAGGCCCGACAGCGTCAGCAGGTGCGACACGTCCTCATGCGCCAGCCAGTTCTGCTCCAGGTTCGGCCGAGCCAGCTTGAACCGCCGCGCCATCCGCAGCGGCCACGAGTAGAGCTGGCTGAAGAACGTCATCACTACCCGCGTGCTCGCCGTGCTGTGTTTTGCGACGGTCTGCAGCACCTGTTGCACGTCCCACACGTCATTCACCAGGTCTGAGAGGATGATCACGTCGAACGTCTCGCCGAGGTTAAGTTCGTGCGCGTCGGCCTGATGGAACGTCAGCTCAGAATGTCGCTTCTTCGCTCGTGCGATCATCTCGCCGGAAAAGTCGACGCCAACGCCGTACGATGGTTTCATTGCCGCGAGCAGATCGCCCTGCCCGCAGCCGATTTCCAGCACGCGCAGGCCGGGCGACACCAAGTGGCGATGAATCTCGCGCAGCCGCTGGTGGTAGTAGCCGCCCATGCCTTGCCAGTCATCAGTCGCGCGGGCGACGGCGTCCCAGTGGGCAATGCGCTGCTCGTTGTAGGATTCGCGGGTGAGGGTCATGCGTCGGCTGGAATGATAACCGGAGTGCTTGTCAATCGCGCTTTTTGTAGGGTGCGGTTCATGGCACCGTTCACGTGACATGGTGCCATGAAGGGCACCCTACTTAATCGTTTCCGCCAACGACAGCACCTGCCGCGCCACGTCGTGCAGCGGAACGACTTTCTCGGCCGCGCCCAGCTTGATCGCTTCCATCGGCATGCCGAAGACGATGCTCGTGGCTTCGTCCTGGGCGATGGTGCGGGCACCGGCCTTCCGCATGGCGAGCAGGCCGGCCGCGCCATCGGAGCCCATGCCCGTCAGGATCGCTCCCACCGCGTTGGTGCCGGCGTACTTGGCGACCGACTGAAACAGCACTTCAACCGCCGGCTTCTGGTGATGCACCTCGGGGCCGTCCTTCACTTCCACGTAGTATCGCGAGCCAGATCGCCGCAGCAGCATGTGGAACCCACCCGGCGCGATGAGCACCCGGCCGGGCATGACCGTGTCGTTGTCGACCGCTTCCTTCACTTCCACCTTGCAGGTGGAACTCAGGCGATCGGCAAAACTCTTGGTGAACTTGGCCGGCATATGCTGCACGATGACCGTGCCCGGCGCCGTGGCCGGAAAGCGCGAAAGTACCTCGGTAATCGCCTGCACGCCGCCGGTGCTGGCGCCGATGGCGATGATCTTTTCCGTCGTCGACGACAGCGAGTGCGGGATCGGCCCCTTCGCCGGTGCGGATTCATCGATCGAATGCACGTTCGCCCGGGCGGCCACCTTGATCTTCTGAATCAGCTCCGGCCCCATGTTGTCCACGCTGTACATGCCTGAAGGCTTGCACAGCACGTCCACCGCGCCGGCCGTCATTGCGTCCACCGCCATTTGCGTGCCCTTGGCCGTCAGAGAGCTGACCACGATCGTCGGGATCGGGTGGTGATGCATCAACTTGCGGAGGAAGGTGATGCCGTCCATGCGCGGCATTTCAACATCGAGCGTCAGCACGTCCGGCTGCAGCGCCACGATCTTATCGCGCGCGATGTACGGATCGGCCGCCGTTGCCACGACGTGAATGTGCGCATCGCGGCCCAGTTCGCGGCTCAGCAATTGCCGCACAACGGCCGAGTCGTCGATGATCAGGACCTTGATCACTCTGCTTCGCGACGAAGGTGTGGTGTTGGAAATCATGGTGTCTGCTCGTTAGGTGCGTAAATAAATCGTCGGCTGCACGTATTTGAACGCGTGCTCGAGCCCGGAGAGCGACTCGCTGTGTCCCGTGAACAGGTACCCGCCCGGCCGCAACCGGTTGTACAGGTCTGTCACTAGCTTCTGCTGCGTGGTCTTATCAAAGTAGATCATCACGTTGCGGCAGAAGATGAAATCAAAATTACCTTTGAACGGCCATGGCTCGATCAGATTCAGGTAGCGGTACTTGATGAGGTTCTTGATCTCGGGATTCACCGAGTAGGCACTGCCCTGCCCGCCAAACGGCTTGAAGTACTTGGCGCGCAGGTGCGGTGGAACCTCGTGCATGCGGGCCTTGGAGTACACGCCGGTTTCGCCGAGCGTGAGCATGCGGTGCGAGAGATCGGTGGCGAGGATCTTCACGTCGCTGGCGGTGCGGCCATTGAGTGCTTCGAGGACCGTCATCGCGATCGAGCACGGCTCTTCACCGGATGAGCAGCCCGCACTCCACGCCCGCAGGCTGGCCGTCACCGGCTGCTTCGCCAGCAGCGCCGGCAGCAGCTTGTCGGCCAGAAACGCGTAGTGCGTGGACTCGCGGAAGAAGCTGGTCAGGTTCGTCGTAATCGCATCGATGAACGCCAGAAATTCCTTGCGCGTGGGATCGTTCTGGATCAATTGGATGTATTCGGCAAAGCTCGCAAGACGCTTGCGGTGCAGTTGCTTGGCGATGCGCGCGTGGACGAGTTCGCGCTTGCCCTTGTGCAAGTTAATGCCGCAGTGCCGGTAGACCAGATCGCTGATCTGTTCAAACTCCTGCTCGGTGATAGGCGCTTCAATGAGCTCCGGCATGCATTTCCCCGTTTACTTCACGCGGCCTTGTTGAAATCCGAAAAATCGGTCGAGCGTTCTTCCTCGTTCAGCGGGATGAGGGAAGACGCCTTGCTCTTGGCGACCGGCGCGTGGGTCGCTGATTTGACCGGCCTGGCTGGGCTCGTCGTCGCGTGACGTGCGTCGCTCCGCTGCTGGCCGCTTACGATCTGCGTCAGCTCGAGCACCACGTTGCTCATCTCCACCGCCTGGCTGGCGAGTTCCTCGCTGGCCGACGCGGATTCTTCGGCATTGCTGGCGTTCTGCTGCGTCACCTTGTCCATCTGCGCGACGGCCGTGTTCACCTGCGTGATCCCTTGGCTTTGCTCGCTGCTGGCAGCGGCGATTTCGCTGATCAGCGCGTTCACCTTGGTGCAGCCGTTGTTGATCTCCTCGAGCGTCTTGGCGACATCGCCGGCGATCGTCACGCCGCCACGGGCGTTCTGTACCGATTGCTCGATCAGTGTGGCGGTGCTCTTAGCCGCTTCAGCACTGCGGACGGCGAGGTTGCGAACTTCCTCGGCCACCACGGCAAACCCGCGACCGGCGTCGCCGGCACGAGCGGCTTCCACCGCGGCGTTTAGCGCGAGCAGGTTCGTCTGGAACGCGATTTCGTCGATCGTGCGGACGATCTTGGCCGTCTCGGTGGCTGACTTTTGGATGTCCGCGATCGCCGACACCATGCGTTCCATCGCCTGGTTGCCCTTGTCCGCCGCGGACTTTGCCTCGGCCGACAGCGCCGCCGCCTGTTGGGCGCTCTCGGCGTTTTTGCGGGTCATGCTGCTCATCTCTTCAAGGGATGAGCTGGTTTCCTCAAGGCTGGCGGCCTGCTCGCTGGCGCCCTGCGCCAGCCGCTGGCTCGTTGCCGCAACCTGCGAAGCGGCCGACGCCGTTTGTTCAGATCCAGCGGTCAGTGTGGCCGCAAGTCGCTTCAAGGCGTTGTTGATGCTGGAAATAAGAATTAAACCGAGTGTCACGCCGGCGATTACAGATACAACCAGCCCCGAGATAATGCCGAACTTGCCGCTGCTTACTGCTTCGCTCGACGCGGCGACTTCCCGCGCGGAAAACGCGTCGTGCCACTCGTCCATCTTGGTGATTTGCTCGGCGAGCCGGGCGAAGGTTGAATTGCTCGTGGTCATGTAGTGATCAACCGCATCCTTTTGCTGGCCGCGCTGACTGATCGCGAGCACCTGCCGGATCTGCTCGGCCCAGGCGGCGTAACGGATCTTGAGCTCGTTGAAGTTGGCGCGGTCTTCCTCGGCTCTTATCAAGCCGGCGTATTGCGCAAGACCGCTGTTGATTTCCTGTTCCTTTTGCTGAATCTGCTGATCCTGCATCTCCTGCTGCTTCGCATCGTTGAGCGCAAGACGCGCCAGCAGTTCGCTACGCTGCTCAAACGCCAGCGCCTCGATCGCGTCGATCGCATTGACGCCGGGCAAGGCCGTTTCATTCACCGTGATCATGTGCGCGTCGATCGCGACGATCCGCGAATACGCGAACATGCCGAGCAGCGTGGTCACGCTGACGGCAAACGCGAAACTGAGGGCAATTCGTTTTCCGATAGTCATGGTTCTCTCCATTGGTCAGCGTCATGGTATTCAGGCGGCCGCGGCGGTTTTCTCCAGACCGGCGATCGCGATCACGTCGGCGGTACTGAGCACCTTATCCAGATCGAGCAGGATCTTTACATGCGCGCCGATCTTGCCCATGCCGAGGATGAAATCCGTCCGCACCGACGAATCGAACGCCGGCGCGTCTTCGATCTGGTCGGGCTTGATGTTCAGCACTTCTGAAACTCTGTCGACAATCACACCGGTGCTGACCTTTCGGCCGGCCTGATGGATCTCGGCGACCACAATGCACGTTTCTTCCGTCCGCTCGCGTGAGGGCATACCAAACTTGGCGCGAAGGTCGATCACCGGAATCACCTGCCCGCGCAGGTTGATTACGCCCTTCACATACGCCGGCGTGCGCGGCACGGGCGTGATGTCCATGAAGCCGATGATTTCCCGCACCTTCAGGATCTGCACGCCGTACTCCTCTTTGCCCAGGGCAAAGGTGAGGTACTTGCCGCTTTTGTCTGTCGTTCCACTCATGCCAAACACTCCTTAGGCAGCGACCTTATGACCGGCCGCCGCGAGATCCATTACGCCCGCCACGTCGAGAATGAGGCTGACTTGCCCGTCGCCGAGAATCGCGCCGCCGTGAATGCCGGCGATTTTTTCCATGCCGTCGCCGAGCGACTTGATCACGACTTGCTCCTGCCCGAGGAGTTCATCCACCAGCAGGCAGCAGCGACGGTCGTTGTCTTGGACGATGACGACGATCGCGCGGGTCGGATCTTGCTCGGCCGCGCCAACCCCGAACAGGTTGTGCAGCCGGAAGATCGGCAGGCACATGCCGCGGACCATGCACATCTCGCCGCGGCCGTTGACGGTCGAAAGCTGCTCGGCCGCCGGGCGGATGCTTTGTTCGATACTCAGCAGCGGCACCACGTACCGCTGATCGCCCACGCGGACGACCAGACCATCGATCACCGCGAGCGTGAGCGGCAGGCGGATGGTGAAGCACGATCCCGCGCCCTTGGTCGAGGTGATCTCGACCCGGCCGCGGAGGCTTTCGATATTCTTCTTCACCACATCCATCCCCACGCCGCGACCCGAGATGTCGCTGACCGATTCGGCGGTGCTGAGGCCCGGCGCGAAGATCAGCTTGAAGATGTCCTGCTCGCTCATCGCCTGATCCGCGCTCACCACGCCGGCGGCGACGGCTTTTTTCAAAATGCGATCGGTGTCGAGCCCTTTTCCGTCGTCGCAGATTTCGATCACGATGTTGCTGGATTGATGTGACGCCTTGAGCTCGATCCGGCCCTGCCGAGGCTTGCCGCTTTTCACGCGGGCCTCCGGCGTTTCAATGCCGTGGTCGCAGGCGTTGCGGATCATGTGCACCAGCGGATCGCCGATCGCGTCGACCACGTTGCGGTCGAGCTCCGTCTCCTTGCCGGTGAGCACCAGCTCCACTTCCTTGCCGGCCTTTCGCGAGACGTCGCGCACCAGGCGCGCCATTTTCTGGAACACGCCGGCGATGGGAACCATCCGCATCGACATCGACAGTTCCTGCAGCTCCCGAGCGATCTTGCTCAGGTGCGCCATGTTCCCGGCCAGTCGCGGGTTGTCGCGACGCATGTCGGTCACATCCTGCGCCACCATCGACTGCGCGATGACCAGTTCGCCCACGTGCGTGATCAGCGCGTCGAGCCGGTCGATAGCCACCTTCACCGTCTGATCGCCACCCGCCAGCTTCATGAACTCCGGCACCGCCGGCGCCGCGACCGTGGCCGCCGGCGCTGCAGGTGTTGCAGCAGTCGACGCACCGGACAGGAACTGGTGCATGCGATCGATCAGCCCCGCCAGCGGCGGCCAGACCGACATGGCAACGTTCGCCTTCATCGCCTCGCTGAGCATGCCGAGCAGGCGCTTCATCGCGTCGACCGATTCGAGCACGAGGTCGAGCGCGCGATCGGCGATCTCCAGCTTTCCTTCGCGGGCACGATCGAGCAGGCTCTCCGCCGCGTGGGCGAGCCGGCCGATCTGGGCGAGGTTCAGAAAGCCCGCGACGCCTTTAATCGTGTGGAAGCTGCGGAAGATGCCGTTGACGATTTCGAGATTGTCCGGCTCATCCTCCAGCTTGAGGAGCTGCGTCTCGGCCGACTCGATGTGAGCGGTGGCTTCGGCGATGAAGTCGAGCACGAGCGAGCGATCCTCCGGATTGCACGGCGCCTCGCCGCCAAGCGGATCGCCCTTGGGTGGAGCGGCGACCGACGACTCCCTCGCGGGCACGAACAGGTCGCGCATCGCCGGCTCAGGGATGCTTCGGCCGGCCAGTGCCTGCTCGACCATCTGCTGCAGCTCGGTCGCCGATCGACTGACTTCTCGCAGCGAAGCATCGGCGTCGGCCACTTCGTTCAGCAGGATGCGCTGCACGAGCGTCGCGGTTCCACCGGCCAACTGCTGAATGCGATCCGCCCCGGGGTTGCCCTTCATCTCGCCGGCCGCCTGCGTGATCGAGCCGAGGTGATCGAAGACCGCGGCCAGCGTCACGAGGTCGGCCTTGTCGGCCACCACCACCGCGGCGGCGAGTTGCTCGGTCAGATCGGACAACGACGGCATGCTTCACCGGAAATGAGCACGGGGACGGCGACGCTCACGATGAGCGGCCACTATAGAAGTTCGGAAAAAGGACCGGCCGTCGATGAAGAAAACTACCAATGTGGATGCCGCATTTTTACTCTGTGAAATCAACCTCCTTCCTCTTCATTACCAACGTTATAAGCCCTCACATTCTCGGACGTAGGCGACTGCCTCACCGGTTCCAGACGTAAGTGAATCGACCGGCCGTTCCCTGAACGTGCCGGTCGATTCGTGTTATCGGACTCTTACTCAGCCGACTCGGCTACACCGAGTACTTGCTGCCGCGCTCGCCCTTCAGGCTCATGCGCTTGATCTTCTTCAGCTTCACCAGCTTGGTCAGCGCGTTGTCCGCGGTTCCGCCGCGACCTTCGGCCTTCCAGTGCTTATTCACGTCCTTCGTCGTCGGATTTCCCGCCGACTTGATAAACGCCATGATCGATTCATCGCCGCTCATCGGAAACGACCGGCGACGGCGTTTGCCGCCCGATTTTTTCCCCGGCGGCCGGCCGCGCTTCGCGCCGGTCGATCCGCCAACGCCCAGCGCGCTCTTGATCTTGGTGAGCGTCGCGTCGATCAGCCCGATCGCCGATTCGTGACCGGCGCGCTTGTGCAAGAGCGACTCGATCTGATCTGACAACTCACTCAAAAAAGTCTTACGAGCCATATCTTCTCCAACATGTGTAACCCCGCTAGTAAGGAGAAAATGATAGAACGAATGTATTTAGTAGACAAGCCTACTAATATTTATAGCTAGGAAGGACGAATCGAACCGGAAATCGCACCATCACCGCCACGGCCTCGCCGTTCTCCCGGCCGGGCACCACGTGGTAGGTATCTACTTTTCGCCACGCCGATTCATCCAGCTCGGGCACGCCGCTGGATTCGAGCACCTTCAGCACGTGCACGCGGCCTGTCGCGTCGACCAGCAACTGCAGCAATACCGTTCCCTGCTTGCCGCGACGTAGCACCGCCCGCGGATACTCCGGCGGATCATTGCGCAGGCTCGAGATCACACCGGCCACAATCGCTTTCCCGTCGCCACCACCACCGGTGGAATCGGTGGGCGGAATATTTTTCGCCGGGCGATCGGAGTCAGCCGTCGCCGACGCACCGGGCGACTCGACTTCGCTCGCCGCTCCGCCGACCGGCCCGACTTTCGTCGACTGCTTCGCTACCGGCGTCGCGCCGGGCGTCCAGCCGTTATGACTGAGCGCCGCCGGGTCCGTCACCGCCGAGATCAGATCGTTCTCCGGAATCGCCGTCGGAGGCAGCGGCCTTTGATCAGACGATTCGTCTTCCAGCGCCTCCACCGATACGCGCTGCATCTCCCCGCCGCCCATGTCGGGCGCTTTAGCCGCCGCGCGACTCGCCAGCACTGCCGGCTCGTCGTCGGTGGTGCCTTCGCCCGGCGTTCCGCCGCGTCCGCCGCCGACTGAAAACACCGGCGGCACGAATCCGCCGCGCCACTCCCACCACGCCGCCGCCACCACACCGTGAAAGCAGAGCGAGAGAACAACCGGCACAATCCAGCTCCGGTCGCGCAACCGCGTCGATCGATCCTTCCGCGCGAACCACGACAACGCCGCGACGCACACGTCGTCATCAACGTGTGCGTCGCGGTTGGCGTCCTCGCCGGCGAGTTCTAAGTCTCCGGCGGGGTCGAGATCGGTCTGTTCTTCGTTAGAACTCATATCCAATGTTGAGCGTCACCTGGCCGTCAGGCGAACCCTGACCGACACCGACGAGGCCCACCAGGTTAATCGTAACCGCAGGCAGCGGCTTCCACTGCACGTCCGGCCCGATCAGGTACGTATCGTCGAACGACCCACGGCTGCCCTGCTCATCGGTAAAATCAGCCTTGCCTTCCAGGCCGACCGAGAAGCTCGGATCCACCACGGTATAGCTGATGCCGCCGTTAATTTCGAATTCGCGCTCGCGGGTGTCGCCCAGTGCCAGTTCCATCGCCAGGTTCACGCCCCAGTGCCAGCGCGGTGCGATCTCCCCGCCCAGCAGCAGCTTCGGTTCAAACGCGTCGGCCTCGTTCTCGTGACGAATGTACTCGAGGTAAATCGTCGGGTTGCCCGGGATCACGCCCCAGTCGGCCAGCGCGTATCGCAGTTCGAGCTGCTGGGCCCACTCGTAATCTCCCTTGCCTTCCTGGTCGCTGCGGAGATAGATGTCGAGTTGCAAGCGATACGGCAGGCCGAACTCGATCTCGTACAACGTGCGCGTTGTCACTTCATCGCCAAACGTCGGGCGAACCCAGTATTCAAACTCCACTTTGCCTTCGGGGATCACGTACACGCGAGTGTTCGGGAACCGTCGGTCGGCGGTCCAGCGCGGCTGGCCGTAGCTGCCGATGCGGTCTTCAGAAATCAGCCCGTCCTGGTTTTCACCGACCACGGTCACCGGCGGCGCGTCGTACGTGTGCACGCGAGCGGGCGTCGGCGCGTTGAGCGTGAGATTCGTCGCCTTCGAGTCGTCCTTCACGCCCTTGGCCGCATCCGCCGGGTTGGCGATCTGCATGAGCGTGAGCGGCTGCGAGGCCGCGCTCGGGTCCGCGTTCAAATCTTCCGCGCGAGTCGTCTGAGCGAACAAGCCCGCCGACATCACCGCCGCCACTGCCGCTAAAATGCACGCACGTTTCATCATGAATCTCCGAGAGAGTGAAAAGGTTATCGATTCCTCGTACCGACCGGAAACGATAGCGACCGATTGCAGCCGCTGGAATTTTGTGCACAAAGTGCGCGCCGCCGATCAATAGAAATCGCCGATCCGCGTCCTCCTAAAAAGGTTTCTGGAGCCGCCGAGTTGTTCGCGTTACCGCTTGCGGTTTCGCCTCGTCCACACAGGCGAACAGTGCGAAACCGCAAGCGGCCAACAGCGCCAAAAGACCTCTCAATCATGCGCCCAAACTCCCGTAGGGTGGGGTTCATCCCCACCGTCTTCGTCCGAAGGTGGGGATGAACCCCACCCTACGAGAACACCCGATCAGCCCATCACCGCCGTCTTCCGCGCCTGCGCCGCCGCACGGTCGCGGATGCGACGGATGAGATTCCGCAGCCGGGTAAACTCGCTGCGCTTTCGCGGATCGTCGCCGCCCTCCGCGTCGCGGGCGTTCGGCTCGCGAATGCCCAGTGCCTCATGCGCCTGCCGGATCTCCTTCAAGCGCCAGTGCACCAGCCGCAGCAACTGCACGCGCGAATGGATCTGCGACTTCTCGTCCTTGTCCGCCTTATTTTCCAGCAGCGGCGTGAGATCGCTCGACGCTTTCACCGACGCGGTGATCAGCTCAAAGTCGGTCCGAACCTGCAGGGCCGCGCGGACGGAGTCCAGCGCCCGCCGAAACCCCGAGTGACGCATCCACCGCCGCAACGCTGCCGCGGACGGCCAGTCGGCTTCGGGCAATCCCGCGGGGTGAAGACGCATTTTTTTCAGAAATCCACGCTGGTGACGGTTCAATTCCTTTTCGGGTGACATAACTCTTTCCTTTCCAATGACTTGGCGATTAAGCACGGTTTTCATTTCACGTCCGTTTAGGGTCGATTAGGGACGTTTAGGGACGGAAAAGGGACGATTTTGGGACGGTTTGAGGACAGGTCGACCGATCGCAGCTCCTTTCCGTTCGGGTCATAAAACCGAACATTCTGCTAATTTTACCGCCGCCCCAAACCCCTGTCGGCGGTAAAATCCGGCGAATTTCGGCCGAAAATCGAGCGTAAAGGCCAATCCCCGGCCCGGCCATGAGTTGGGCCGACGGGCAGTTCGAAAAATATTTTCAAAGAGGCATCGAAATGCATGTCTTGGCGAGTCTTGGCGCACTCGGCGCTTCAATTCGAAGCGCCAAGGTCGCCAAGTTGCGCCAAGATGAAGAGCCGTTCACGGGTAGCGTAGCCCGCAACGGACACGGGTGAGACGCCCCTACTGCGGGGCGACACTCTCGGTCCCGCACTCCGGACACCGATCCGGCGTGGCGCGCAGGTCATACCCGCACTTGCGACACCGGCCGGGCCCGAAACCTCGCGGACGCAACAGCAGGAGCAATCGCCCGGCCGGCAGCAACGCGGTGATGACAATCAGCCGCCAGATCGGCGCGGACCATTGGTAATTCGTGAGATGTTTTTTCGGCGGATGAAAGGAATCGCTATATCCGGAATAGTCCAACCGCATCTCGAACGTATCGAACGAATGAATGCCCGGGCTGACGGGCGCCGTGATCGGCACCTGAGGCCGATTCGCGACGAAGTACGACACCACCCAAAGCCGCGAGTTCGCATTGCTGACAAGCAGCCAGTCCTGCCCCACTGCCGTCGGCGGGCTCGCATAAGTAATGGCCATGAACGAGTGAAACCGCCCCACGCACGCCCCCGCGCAGAGCAGCAGCGAGATCACACAAACTACGTTGAACACCCGCCGTTTCACGCCGCCGATGATACCACCGCCGGCGGCACCGTCCCGCACTCCGGGCACCGCTCAGGCGTGGCCCGCAGGTCGTACCCACACTTGCGGCATCGGCCGGGGCCGAAGCGTCTGGGACGCATCCACATCAGGAAACGCACGGCCGGCAGGAACGCGGTGATGAGGACGAGAGACCAGCCCGATGCGGTCCAGCGGAAGTTCTCGTGGTAGAACGGCGAGCCGTAACCCACGCTTAGCGCCTGAGCGAATCGATATTGAAACTCCAGGAATGGCTGAAACCCCGTCTTCTCCGGCACGGTTCGAACGGTCGCGAGGTTGTTCACAAACCGGTACGACGTCACCCAGCATTTAAAACTCGGAATCCGCGTGAAATCCACGATCAGCCAATCCTGCCCGGCTTCGGTCGGCGTAAACGCGTACGTGACGGCGATGAATCGCTCCTGCTGCACGACAAACCGGATGGCACACAGCCCAACGCACAGCAGCAGCGACAGCAGGCAAAGCAGGTTGAACAGTCGGCGTTTCACTGCGCAAATCCTACCACACGGTGAGATCGCAATTGGCGACGGGATCGCTGAACGGTGCGTCGTTCGTCACGGTACACTGCTCGCATGGAACGCGTGGCGGATGATGCGAGGTGTTTTGGGTGCGACTATCGGCTCGCCAACCTGGCCGAGCCGCGTTGCCCGGAGTGCGGGCGGGCATTTTCGGCGGCGGACGCGTCGACCGTGAACACGACGGGACAATCGATCGGCTGGTGGCGCGTGTTGATTCGGCCGCCGGGGGTGGTGCTGTTTCTACTGACGCTGCCGGTGATTGTTGTGCCGCCTTGGTGCGCGCGCACGCCGGGAGGAGTTGAGTTTCATGCCCAGATCGCGTTGATTCTTTATTCGATCTTGGCGGCGGTGGCCTATATCGCTCGGTGGTTGGTGGCGGCGTTTGTGAGGAGTTATTTCGCCTATCCCAAAGACCTTGCCCGCGCCCGCAGTTGGCGATGGTTTGTTACGCCGACGATGGTTCTGCTGGCGTGGCTGATGCCGCTCGGCGCGATTACGACATTCTCGTTTGAGTATTCGCGATCGGAAATGGAAGCGTACGCGAAAGAGATCCAGCAGAATCCGCTTCGCACCTGGCCAAGCCGGCGGACGGGGATTTTGAACGTCAAAGTGGACGAGGCTTCGCCGGGACAAGTGCGGTTTTTCTGCGGGTATGGCTACGACGGGACGCGACGTGGATACACGTATTCGCCGACCGTGGACGCAACGATGATTTCGTTTACCAGCAGCTTCAACCAAACGCACCTGGCCGGGCCGTGGTACGAATACTGGGATCACTCGCGGCCGGGCATTAAATCCATCAGCTCACCGCCCCGCGCCGCGGTAACGCAGCCGGCGACAAATCCCGGTCATTGAGGCCGCGCCGTCAGGGCGATACACTGCGCCCGTCCTTTCCAGTTGAAGCACGGATGCACACCTCCAAGCGATGGAACCTCGCCCCCGCACATGAAGCAGCCGCTGAATTGGCGGCGCGGCTGAAGGTGTCGCCGCTCGTCGCGCAGATCCTGCTCAACCGCGGGCATATCGAGCCGGACGATTGTCACAAATTCCTCAAGCCGACGCTGAAAGACTTGCATGATCCGGCCCTCATCGCCGGGCTGAGCAAGGCGGCGGACCGTGTGGCGCGGGCGATCCGCGATCGCGAAAAAATCGTGGTGTACGGAGACTACGACGTCGACGGCATCACGGCCGTCACGATCCTGTGGCACGCGATCAAACTGCTCGGCGGCGACGTGCACTACTACATTCCGCACCGCATCGACGAAGGGTACGGCCTCAACAGCGAGGCGATCTCCCAAATCTGCAAAGACGGCGCGAAGCTCATCATCACCGTTGACTGCGGCGTGACCGCGATCGAACCGGCCGAGACGGCCAAAGCGTGCGGCGTGGATTTGATTGTGTCGGATCACCATGAGTGGAAGGAAAATAAGGATGAAGGCGGAAGGATGAAGGATGAAAAAGGAGTGGATCCCATTCATCCTTCATCCTTCATCCTTCATCCTTCGCCTTTGCTTCCCCCCGCCTACGCCATCGTCCACCCTCGCCTGCCGCTGGAGGACGGGACGACGTATCCCAACCCCAACCTGTGCGGGGCCGGCGTGGCGTTTAAGCTGGCGTGGGGCATCGGGCAGGCCGTGTGCGGGGCGAGCAAGGTGAGCGACGAGTTCCGGTCGTTCCTGATCGACGCGACGGCGCTGGCGGCGCTCGGCACGATCGCCGACGTAGTGCCGCTGATCGGCGAGAACCGGATTCTGGCACACTTCGGGCTCGGCGGGCTGAAAGCGTCGCGGCTGATCGGAATCAAAGCGCTGATCGAGTCGGCCAACCTGACCGGGCAGACGCTGGACAGCTTTCACGTCGGTTTCCTGCTCGGCCCGCGGCTGAACGCGTGCGGGCGCATGGGCCACGCGGCGCTGGCGGTGGAGATGCTGACGATTGCCGACGAGGGGCGCGCGATCGAGATCGCCACGTACCTCGAACAACAAAACCGCGAGCGGCAGGTGATGGAGAAGACGATCCTGACCGCGGCGCTGGATCAGATCACCGCTTGCGATTTCGCGGGTGAAGGCAACTGCGCCCTCGTTTTAGCAGGACAGGGCTGGCACCCCGGCGTGATCGGCATTGTCGCGTCGCGGATCGTCGACCGCTTCCACCGGCCTACGGTGATGATCGCGATCAACGAAGACGGCATCGGCCAAGGGAGCGCGCGGTCGATCAACGGCTTCCACCTGGCGGGCGCCCTCACGCACTGCGGCGAGCACCTGAAGAGCTTCGGCGGGCACGAGATGGCGGCGGGCTTGAAAATCAAAGCCGGCAACATCGACGCCTTCCGCGCCGCGTTCTGCGCCGTCGCCAAGCAGCAACTCACGCCCGAGCAGTTGCAGCCGCAGGTGTATTTGGACGCCGACAGCAGCCTCGGCCAGATCAACACCGCGCTGGTGACCGATCTTAAACGCCTCGGCCCCTTCGGCCAGGGCAATCGCAAGCCGCTGCTCTGCTGCCGCAACCTGACAATCGCGCTCCCGCCCAAGCGCGTGGGGAAGACCGGCGACCACCTGCAGCTTTTCCTTAAGCAGGGCAACGCGAGCATGAAGGCGATCGCGTTTAATGGCGGCCGCTGGTTCGATCAGCTTACGCCGGGGAAGACGGTGGACCTGGCGGTGGAGCCGACGCTGAACGAGTGGAACGGGAAGATCAGCGTGGAGCTGGACGTGAAGGATTTGCAGATCCAGTAGAAGATTTTTTGCCACAGATGAACACAGATGGACACAGGTAAGAGATGAGTCTTTATCTGTGTCCATCTGTATTCATCTGTGGCTAATATTCAATTGATGTCGAGCGATGCCGCGATCGAACAACGCACGCAGCAGATCGGCCGGCGGTTGCTGGCGGACCTGCGGCGGCAGTCGCCGCATCGGCCGATGGATTGGGTGGCGGATCGGCTGCTGGGGATCACCACTTCGAACGAGCGGCTGAAGGTGGAGCTGTTTCGGTTCGTCGACGCGCTGCCGGCGTTGACGACGCCGTCGGACGTCACCCGCCATCTGCGCGAGTACCTCCTGCAACCCGGCGTAAAGCTTCCGAAGCTGCTTGGGACGCCGCTTGCGGTTTCGTCGCGCTGGCCGATGGTTGATCGCATGATCGCCCGCGCCGCGCAGTTCGGCGCCACGCAGATGGCAAAGCGCTTCATCGCCGGCGCGACCGCGGACGAAGCGGCAACCGTCGTCGAGCGACTCCGCCAGCAGAACCTCGCGTTTTCACTCGACGTGCTCGGCGAATTCGTCACCAGCCCCGCCGACGCGGCCCGGTATCAGCAGCAGTACCTCGACCTGATCCGCGCGATGACGACCCGCGCCCGCCGCTGGCGACCGAACCTGCGGCTGGACGAATCGCCCTTCGGCCCCCTGCCACGGGTGAATGTGAGCATGAAACTGTCGGCATTGTTCGCCGGGTTCGATCCGCTCGCCGCCGACCACACCGCAGCCGCGGTGAAAGACGCGTTGCGGCCAATTCTGTCACTCGCGCGCCAAACTGGCTGCTTCATCAATTTCGACATGGAGCAGAACGACTACCGGCCGCTCACGCGTCGCATCTTCGACGAAATTCTGATGGAAGACGCCTTCCGCGACTGGGCCGATGTCGGCATCGTGATTCAAGCGTACCTGCGCGACTCGGCCGAAGATCTTTCGCGCCTGCTGGCGTGGGCGAAAGCCCGCGGCACGCCGGTGTGGGTGCGGCTGGTCAAAGGGGCGTACTGGGATTACGAAACCATCCTCGCGGCCCAGCGGGGATTGCCGTCGCCGGTGTTTGATCGGAAGGAAGAGACGGATGCGAATTTCGAATCGCTCAGCCGCACGCTGATCGAGAACTGGGAAACGCTGCGGCCCGCGATCGCAACGCACAACGTACGATCGGCGGCGCACGCGATGGCAGTCGCGCAGTCGCTCCACCTGCCGGCGGGCACCGTTGAGTTCCAAGTCCTGCTCGGCATGGGCGGCCCGATCGCCCGCGCCCTCTCGCGACGCGGCCAGCGAGTGCGCGTCTACACGCCGTTTGGTCAGTTGCTGCCCGGCATGGCGTATCTCGTCAGGCGGCTCCTCGAGAACACCAGCAATGAGTCGTTCATCCGCCACGCAAGCGGCAGCGAGAGCAGTGAGACGTTGCTCGCACCTCCGAATGTAGGGTCCGCCTTGACGGACCGCAGCAGACCGGTCCGCCAAGGCGGACCCTACATTTCTGGAAGCTGCGCGCCATCCGCAAGTCGCGACAGAACCCTCACCCTACCCTCTCCCGGCGTACCTGGAGAGGGACTGCATCCGCACGGAGACTCCGACATGATCTACCGCACCCAACCCTCCACGTTCCGCAACGAACCCGAAACCGATTTCTCGGTCGAACCCAACCAACAGGCCATGCGTGGCCAGGTCGGCGTGGTCGGCGGGCACCTCGACAAGGTCGTGCCGATCGTCATCGATGGTCGTGAAGAGATTTCGCAGAACCTGGTCGATCGGCCGGACCCTTCCGACACGTCGCGCGTCGCGTCGCGGGTGCATCACGCCAGCGCCGAGCAGGCCACGCGGGCGATCGACGCGGCGGCACGGGCGTTTGCCGGTTGGCGCGACACGCCAGTGGATGATCGTGCTGCCGCGCTGCTGCGGGTCGCCAATTACTTTCGCGAGCGGCGGTTTTACATCGCGGCGTGGGAAGTGTTTGAAGTGGGCAAACCTTGGCGCGAGGCCGACGCCGATGTCGCCGAGGCGATCGACTTTTGCGTTTACTACGCCGGCGAGATGCAGCGGCTCGCGCAGCCGCGGGTGCGGAACGTGCCGGGCGAATGGAACGAGTACGTTTACGAGCCGCGCGGGGTGACGGCCGTCATCGCGCCGTGGAATTTTCCACTCGCCATCCTCACCGGCATGACGGCCGCGGCCTTGGCGGCGGGGAATTCGGTCGTCATCAAGCCGGCGGAGCAGTCGTCTCGCGTGGGGCTGTTTTTGATGGAGGCGATCCAGGCGGCGGGCATCCCGGCCGGTGTGGCGAATTTCCTGCCGGGCGATGGCGAGGTCGTCGGGCCGGTGCTGGTGAACGATCCGCGCGTAGCGACGATCGCCTTCACCGGCAGCCGGGCGGTCGGGCTGTCGATTATCCGCGACGCCGCTGTCGTGCATCCCGGGCAGCGGCACGTGAAGCGCGTCATCGCGGAGATGGGCGGCAAGAACCCGATCTTGATCGACGACGACGCCGATCTGGACGAGGCCATCGTCGGCGTGCTGGCGTCGGCCACCGGCTACGCAGGGCAAAAGTGCTCGGCCTGCTCGCGGGTGATCGCGATCGGGTCGGCGTATGAACCGTTTATGGCTAAACTCAAAGAAACGATCAATACGTTGCGAATCGGTTCTGCCGAGGATCCTGCAACGGCGGTCGGACCGGTCGTGGATGCAGAGGCACGTGATCGCGTGCTTCGGTATATCGAGATGGGGAATGCTTCCGCGAAGGCGCAAGCGACGCTCGCACCTTCTCCCGAGCTCGCAGCCCGTGGGTATTTCGTCCCTGTTGCGATCTTCGAAATGGACGATCCGCACGCGTCGCTCTGCCAGGAAGAAATCTTCGGTCCGGTACTGGCGGTGCTGCGAGCGCGGGATTTATCGCACGCGTTGGAACTCGCGGACGATTCCCCCTACGCCCTCACCGGCGGGTTTTACTCGCGGTCGCCTGCCAACATCGCCCGCGTCCGAAAGGAGATGCGGGTCGGCAACCTGTACATCAACCGCAAGATCACCGGCGCCCTGGTCGACCGCCAACCCTTCGGCGGCTCGCGACTGAGCGGCGTGGGCGCCAAAGCCGGCGGGCCAGACTATCTGCTGCAGTTTCTCTCGCCGCGAACGGTCACCGAGTCGGTCATGCGACGCGGCTTTGCACCGACAGACGAGATTCGCGGCGAGTGACGGAGAGGAAATTGAACGCAGAGACGCGGAGACGCAGAGAAGCGTCTTGCTAGAGGTGCTTGGTTGCAAGTTCACACTGATGAAAACAGATTCTTCGCTTTTTTGCATTGATCTCTGTCGCCTCTTTTTCTTCTCTGCGTCTCCGCGCCTCTGCGTTCATTTTTTCTTCGCATCTGGCAGCACATTATCAGACCCGAGTATCTGCCCCGATATCCAACGCGGCCGCGTGCCAATGGTCTACCATTGAGTGGAGGCCGATATGAGTTCACTCAACCGATTTTCAACCTTCGCCGTTCTCGCCGGCATCAGCCTACTCGGCTGTGCGTCACGGCCGCCCGCCTCGCCTCCCGCGCGGGCGGCGGTGGCGCGAACGAGTTCGGACGATCGGCTCCCGCCGCTTATGGCCGGTGGCAATGAAGCGAACATGCCCGGCCGCACCGAGCGGGCCGCCGTTGTGCCGGATAACGTGGCGACGGCGGTCGACTCGCCGCTGGGGCAGTTGGATTACGGCCCGTACGATTCGTTCTACCCGGCCGGCGATTACCGCTACGGTTGGATTTACGATCCCTTCCCGCAAGGCGGTCGGCCTGAACAACACGACGCGATCATCCATCCACGACAAGTCGACCGCGCCGTCATCGAACGCCCGCAACGTTGATGTCTCCCGAACGCGCGTCGGCGGATGACCATCGTCTGGCCGGCGCGCGTGCCGCGGGGCCACGTAGTCACCCATCTGAACTCGTCCGCGAACTTCTCCCTCGCTCGGTACGCCGGGAGAGGGCGGGATGAGGGTTCTGTCACGATGGCGGCGCTATTACCGCACTTCAGTGAACGTTGACCTGGATTTCGCGAGGTGCCTACACGGTCGAAGCAGAACTTCCTCCAAATCCTCGCGTGTTTTGTAATGACTGGTAAAAGCCATGTTCTGCGTGGGAAACGCCCGCTTTCCCCACCGCCCCGCCTGCTAACGCTGCCGTTCGTTCTGTGTCTATAGAGCTGACGGAGGACACCATGCGAACGTCCGGCACACTCTTGATGACAGCGGTATTGGCGGGGCTAGGGATCACGGGTTGCGCCGAGCGGCCCGAGCCGCCGCCTCGCGTGGTGGTGCAACGCATTTACGTGCCCCAGCCGGCACCCAAGCCGATGCCCGAGGACTCGAACGCGATCGGGCCGGTGATGATCGATCCGTCGGTCGCCCCGCCGGCGCCGCAAGCGCCGATGGCCGATGCGGAGCCTCAATACTATCCGCCGCAGCAGCCAGCCGTCATTGAGCGCGAGGTGTACGTCGATCGCCCGGTGTATGTGGAAACACCAGTGTACGACCCCGCCCCGTCGACGTGGATCTACCTCGGCGGTGGTGGCGGCGGACGGTACAACGATCGCCGCGATGATCGGCGCGACGACCGTCGCGACTGGAACGACCGCGATCACCGCTGGAACAACAACGACCGCGACGACCGCAATCACGGCGGCGGCAACCACAACGATAGAAATAACAACGACAACGACCATCACGGCCCCGCGCCGCGTCCGGTCACGCCGCCGCCCGCGCCGGTCCCGCAGCCTCCGCCGCCGGTGCACGTGCCGACGCCTCGGCCGACGCCCACGCCGCGCCCGCCGGTCGTCGACTCGCCCAAGCCGGCGCCGAAGCCCAGCCACGACGACTATCCCGTCGCCAACCGCGGCGGCAAGCAGCAGGAAAACCATGGCGGCGACTACCCCACGCAAAACCGCGGCGGAAAGTCGCAGGACAGCAAGAAAGGGGACGACAGCAAGAGTGACGACAACAGTCGTTCGGGCCGGACCAACGGCGGGCGGCGTTAGCGGATCGATGCCGCATCGATTCCGGGTCTACGTCATCTTGAGCGACGGTCTCAATAGCACGCTCCTTCGCCAACCGTCATCCTGAGCGTATTCGCGAAGGATCTGCGTCAACCGTCGACCGATGCCGGATCCTTCGCGAGTACGCTCAGGATGACGGTTCTCTCAAAATCCGCGTGCAGGCTAAAGCCCACACGCCGGCACGAACCCAATTCATTTCGTCAAAATCATCAAAATCGCAAGACGCCACGCGCCCACTGCTCTATAATCAGTTTTCGTTTTCGCGCCGCATCAACTGTTTGACCTCGTGAGGTAGATATGTCCCTTCGCTCGCTCATTGCCACCGGAACCAAGCTCTGGCTGGATTCCATCGATCCTGAACTCGTGAAAAAGAACCGTGCCCTCGGGGCCACCGGCGCTACGAGCAACCCCATCATTATTTCCGACCTGATCAAGACCGGGCGGTTTGATGAAGAAATGATCGAGTTGTTCGACGAAGGCAACGACGACAAGGAAGTCGCCTGGCTGATGACCGACTCGCTGGTGCACGACGCGCAGGAAGTCTTCTTCCCCGTGTGGAACGAAACGGCCGGCAACGACGGGTACGTGAGCTTTGAGCTTGATCCGCTGCTGGAAGACCGCGAAGCGAACGTGCCGCACGCCGAGCGGGTGAAGCAGTACATCGAGCTGGGTAAGGAATGGTCGCGCGGGCATCAGAATCGCATGATCAAGGTCCCCGCGACGGCGGCTGGCCTGGACGCGGTGGAAGAACTGGCAGCCGCGGGCATTTCGCTCAACGTCACGCTGATTTTCTCTGAGCGGCAGTACAAGATCGCACGGGAGAACGTGTGGAAAGGCGCCCAGCGCCGCAAGGCCGGGCTCGATTCGTTCAAGAGCGTCTACAGCATCTTCGTCTCGCGCGTGGACGTGTACACCGAAAAGCAGGTGCCCGAGCTGAGCGCGGCCGCACAGGGATTGGTCGGCATTGTGAACGTGAAGCGGCTGTGGCAACTCAATCAGGAATTCTGGAAGGACAAAGGCTTGAAGCTGCAGCAGGAAATCATCTTCGCCAGCACCGGCACGAAGAAGCCGACGGACCCGGCCGACAAATACGTGGCCGCGCTCGCCGGCAGCGATATCCAAACCAACCCGCCCGCGACGAACGACGCGGTGGAAAAACTCGGGAAAGAGTACACCAAGCAGGTCGACAAGATGCCCGACAAGGCCGTGCTGGATGAAATCGACGCCAAGGTCGACCAGGCCAAGATGGAAAAGGTGCTGATGGACGAAGGGACGGCCAAGTTCGCCGACCCGTTCAAGGCGCTGCTGAAGCTGATCGCGGAGAAGCGAGCGGCGCTGACGACCGCGAAGTAGCCTTGCAGGGCGACGGTGTTCGTCATCTCGCGTCGTGTTCTAATATGTCATCCTGAGTGTACCCGCGAAGGATATGGCTTCGAATTTCGGGGCCAGATCCTTCGCGAGTACACTCAGGATGACAATTCTCGCGGCGAACCTATCTGACTCACTTATCACGCCCCCTCGCACCGCAACTTCCAATCCGTATACTTCCTCCTCCTGAATAAATTTCCTGACTTGGAGCTTTTCATGGCTGACAAATCCCCCCCGAAAAAAATCGTCCTCGCCTACTCCGGCGGACTTGATACGTCCGTCATCCTCCCCTGGCTGAAGGAACGCTACCCCGGCGTGAAGCTAGTGGCGTTCGCTTGCGAGCTTGGGCAAGGGTCAGAGCTGTCGGGCGTAGAAGACAAGGCGTACAAATCCGGCGCGGATGAAGTCATCGTGGCCGACCTGCGGCAGGAGTTTGTGGAGCAGTACTGCTGGCCGATGTTGCGGGCGCATGCGATTTACGAGCAGGACTATCTGCTCGGCACATCGATCGCTCGGCCGCTCATTGCAGCGAAGCAGGTGGAAGCGGCCCGCAAGACGGGCGCGGACGCGGTGGGTCATGGCGCGACGGGCAAAGGGAACGATCAGGTTCGGTTCGAGCTGACGTACATGGCGCTCGGGCCGGATTTGAAGATCATCGCGCCTTGGAAAGACCCGAGCTTTGAGCTGCGGGATCGCGAGAGCGCGATCGACTACGCCGACAAGCACGGCGTGCCGATCCCGGTGTCCAAGACCAAGATTTACTCGCAGGACCGCAACCTGTGGCACATCAGCCACGAGGGCGCGGAGATCGAGCATCCGGAATCAGAGCCGAACTGGGAAAAATGCCTGACGATGACCGTGCCGCCGAGCAAGGCGCCGAATGAATCGGAAGTCGTGGAAATCGAGTTCGAACGCGGCAATCCGATCGCCGTGAACGGCAAGAAACTGCCAGGCCACGAGCTGCTGGCGAAGGTGAACGAGATCGGCGGGAAGCATGGAGTCGGCATCGCGTTGCTCGTGGAGAACCGGCTGGTGGGCATGAAATCCCGCGGCGTGTACGAGACGCCGGGCGGGACGATTCTTTACGAAGCCCACAAGGCGCTGGAGCAGCTATGCATCGAGCGCGACACGCTGCACTACAAGCAGCAGATCGCGCTCAAGTATGCGGACCTGGTCTACAACGGCCAATGGTTCCACCCGCTGCGCGAGAGCCTGCAGAGCTTCATCGACCACACGAACGCGACAGTGACGGGCGTAGCGAAGGTCCGGCTGTTCAAGGGCCGGGCTCAGGCGATCGCCGCGACCAGCCCGCACACGCTGTACGATCCGCAACTGGCCAGTTTCAGCATGGAAGGCTACGACGTGACGGCGGCGCGGGGGTTCATCGATTTGTTTGGTTTGCCGATGAAGGTGGCGAGCCAGGCGAAGCGGTGGTAAACGTTGCTCAGACTCGTCATCCTGAGCGTATTCGCGAAGGATCTGGCGTCGATCGATGGTTGACACAGATCCTTCGCGAGTACGCTCAGGATGACATGCACACGTAACCTTGCCAAATGCTTCCAATCAAAAAGAACACGAGCCAAGACGCTTTTGGCGTCTCGGCTCGTGTAACCCGTTTCAATTGTTGTACGCCGACAGCGATTAGCTCGTTGCGGCGGCGGTCAGTCGCTTGACCTTGGTTGCCTTCATTCCCTTGGGGCTGTCCTCGTATTCGTACTCGACCGCTTCTCCTTCCTGTAACGTATGAAAGCCGGTGCCTTCGATCACCGAGTGATGAACGAAAACGTCTTTCCCGTTCTCAGCGGCGATGAAGCCGAAACCCTTTTGGTCATTGAACCACTTGACCTTACCCGTGGCCATGGAGCCACTCCTTTCCAAGACGTGAGCGGAGGTGTGCAAACCTTCTCCGCCAGAACTTCGGCACTTCCTTCCCGCACAGCCCTCGCTGCGCGATACGCGTCCCTCGTGCCCAGGAACGAATGATTGGTTCGATAAACATATCAAGGAAGCGATGTAAGGCGAAAGAAATTCTGGGCAACCGTCATTTTTACAATGGAGCGAATTCAGTGAGTTATCCACATTCGGCCCAGCCCGCCTTGACATCGATCGCCCAATGACAGGCTAATAAAGAACCCACAAATCTGCCTTGCCGCACTTTTTACGGAACGCGAAGCGGACCCTGCCATTCGGACATAAGTGATTGAAAATACACGACTTAAACACCGTCAAAACGTGTTGTTTTGGGGCAACGTTCATAAACCCCTCAAAGCTAACCGGTTGCACATCAGACGCTCAAATTTCGGGCGAAAAATGCCGAACTCGGGCGGATGGCTTCTCCACCAGTTATCCACACCCTCGCCCGGCTTGATTTCCGTCGCGGCGATGCCCATTATGGCCCGCCCTACAGTTGGAGTTGGGCAGTCCGGGCAATATCCTCTCGCAACGCATGAACCTCCTCGAAACCACCAAGCTCGTAAAAACCTACGGCGGCCGTCGCGTGGTGGACGAGGTGAGTTTCGTCCTCGGCCAGCAGGAAATCGTCGGCCTGCTCGGGCGAAACGGGGCCGGAAAGACCACCACTTTCCGCATGATTTTGGGAATGGTTGTGCCCGATAGCGGTGCGGTGGCGTTCGACGCCCGCGACGTCACCCGCCTTCCCATGTACAAGCGCGCCCGGCTGGGCCTCGGCTACCTGCCGCAGGAGCAGAGCATCTTTCGCACGCTCACCGTGTGGCAGAACCTGATGGCGATCCTTGAAACCCGCCCGCTCGGCCGCAAGGAACGCAACAAAAAAGGCGAAGAACTGCTCGACCAGTTCGGCCTGCAGAAAGTCCGCAATCAAATCGCGATGAAATGCTCCGGCGGCGAAAAACGCAAGATCGAAATCGCCCGCGCGCTCATCACCGATCCCAAGCTCATCCTGCTCGATGAGCCGTTCAGCGCCGTCGACCCGATCGCCGTCGAAGACCTGCAGCGCGAAGTGCTGCGGCTGCGCGACCAGTTCGGGAAGAGCGTGCTGATCACCGATCACAACGTCGCGCAAACCCTGCGCGTGTGCGACCGGGCCCTAATTATTAATGACGGGCGCGTGCAGTTTGAAGGAACGCCCAAGCAGGTGATCAACGACCCCGGCGTGCGAAGCGCCTACCTCGGAAGCATCTTCCGCGGGGATGAGTTCGGATGATTCGTATTATTGGCAGTGGGTGTTCGCCCGTCCGCCGATCGGATTATTCCCACAGAAATCGCTCAAAATCGCCCCTACAATAACGTTCGGGAATTGAATGCACGCTGTACGCGTTCAATCCTCTGCACCCTCAAGCGGAGAAAATCATGAATCGCGACACCCTCAAACGGTCGGCCCGAACCACTCTCGTCTTGCTCGCCTTGGCGGCCGGCTCGGCGATCTCATTCTCAGAGCCGACGACCCAGCCCGCGGCAGATGATACGAACCAGATGATCGGCCCCGGCATTCCAAACAAGCCCGCCGCCGCGCCGGCTAAGGCGACCATCTCCGCCGACGCGCAGAAAGAGCTCGACGCCATCACCGCCGCATACAGCAAGCTCACCACGCTCGACCTGTCCGGCACGCTCGACGTGAAAACCGACGTGGACGGCCAAGCCGAGAAGAAATCGCAAACGTTCACCAGCAGCTTCCAGTCGCCGCTGAAATTCCGTCACGCGATGAAGGATGACCTGATCGTCGGCAACACCGGCGAAAAGACGTTCATCTTCGCGCCCGAGCCGAAGATGTACCTGCAGGGCGATGCCCCCAAGACCAAGGCCGACTTCTCCGCCACGCCGTCGCCGGCCTCCAAGGCGCTCGAGCAGCAGAACCCGTCGCTCTACCTCGCGCTCTCCGAAAACGCCGGCCAGGCCCTGATTCACGACGCGACCGACGTCACGAAACTCGCCGACGAAAAGATCGGCGACAAGTCCTACTCGGCCCTGTCCGTTAAGTCCGCCGACAACGACATCATCGCGTTGCTCGATCCGGACACCCACATCCTGCGGCAGTTGCGGATCGACCTGACCAAGGAACTGCTCTCCCGCGGCGCGCCGAATGTGAAACAGGCGCTGGCCACGTTCGACTACACCAGCGTGGTGACCGACGCCGCGCCCAAGCCCGACCAGTTCGCGTGGACCCCGCCCGAAGGCGCCAAGGACGCAGCCCAGCAACGCCAGATGGCCGTCGGCGACGACGCGGCCGCGGCGTTGGTCAACAAACCCGCGCCCGACTTCTCCCTGCCCGGTATGGATGACAAAAAAGTCTCGCTCAAGGATCTGAAGGGCCAAGTCTTCATCCTCGACTTCTGGGCCACTTGGTGCGGCCCGTGCAAAATATCGCTGCCGCATCTCGACAAGCTCTACCAAGACAAACAAGCGGCCGGCCTGAAGGTGTTCGCCGTCGACTTGAACGAAGAGAAGCAGACCGTTCAGGATTTCCTCGACAAGACCAAGCTCTCCATCCCCGTCCTGCTCTGCAGCGATGAAAAGATCCCGACGGCCTACGGCGTAACCGGCATCCCGGAAACCGTCCTCGTCGGCAAAGACGGCATGGTGAAGAAAGTCATCGTCGGCGTCGACGAATCCGACGCCCTCCGCAAAGCCGTCGAGGCCGAGCTAGCCGCGAAGTGAGATAGAGAAAATCAGAAAACAAAATGCAGAAGGCAGAATGAAAATGAATTCATTCTGCCTTCTGCATTTTGCATTCTGACTTTTTGCTTACTTGCTGGTGACTTTCGTCGCCTTCAACCCCTTGGGTGACGGTTCAGCTTCGTAGGCGACTTCCTGGCCTTCCTTCAGGCTCTTGTAACCTTCCATCTCAACAGCCGAGAAGTGGACGAACACGTCCTCTCCGCCGTGATCGTCGGCGATGAAGCCGAAACCCTTCTGATCATTGAACCACTTAATTTTACCGGTGGCCATGGCCACTCCTTCAACAATGGAAGGCTGAGGATCGTTTGGATGTGCAACCCCGCCGGGCAAGTTGTGTGCCTGGATCGCTCTGCCTTCAGTGACTGACACCTGCTCGTTTCATCCGACTGTTGCAACGTGCATCAATCCACAACCGACCCGGTGCCCCGATCGCCTGCCGCCGGGAATGATAACGGAATTTCTCGATTGATGAAGAGAGAATGCGCGCGACTTTGACCGTTTAGCCGCCCCACGTGCAGGGCGCGTTTTACACCTCACATAACGCGACCCGCTCGCGGGGCGGCTAAACCACGGAGACCCAATCTCGATTAATCGCGCACGTCACCGCATTTTTACATGCACCGTGCGACTCCCTATAATCGCCGGTCCAACTTGAACCGAAAGGAACCTCTTGAGCACGGCAACGGCCACGCACCCCGGGACGGCAGCCAACCTCGGCGCAACCCACTTTCTCCTCCGCCGACTGCATTCCCTTACGGGCATCGTCTTCGGGCTCTACATCTGCGTTCACCTGTTCGTCAACGCCACATTGTTGGAAGGCACGCGGGAGGGCGCGATTGACTCCGTCTTTCAGCAACAGGTCAACACGATTCACTCCCTGCCATTTTTGCTGGCCGTCGAGTGGACGATGATTTACATCCCGATCATCTTCCACACCGTATACGGCATTTACATCGTCGTCACCGGCCAGCCGAACGTGGGCACCTACAACTACGGCAAGAACTGGGCTTACTTCTTTCAGCGTGTCAGCGCGATGATCCTGGTGCTGTTTATCGCGTTCCACGTACTGGCGATGAAAGGTTTATTTGCGCACGGGCTTACGTTCGATCCGATCCGCGCTACCGCAACCACCGTCGAGCACCTGCATTACAGCCCGTTCGTATCGTATGTCGTTTACCCGATCGGCATTCTCGCATCGTGCTTCCACCTGGCGAACGGCTTCTGGACGGCCGCCATCACGTGGGGCTTGACCGTGAGCGCCGCTGCCCAAAAACGCTGGGGCGGCGTGTGCGTGGTGATCTTCCTCGCCACGTTCGGCGCAGGAATGACCGCGTGGGGCTCGGCCATGGCGCAGTCGCCTGAGCAGATTTCGCCAACGACACAAAACGTCGTCCCGGGAGAACATTAATAGCCATGATCCCGCCCGCCCCGCCGCTCAAACTTCCGGCCCGCGAGTTGATCGCCGCCTATGGCGCCGACGCACCCAAGCTGCGCGCGGCCATCAGCGGGCTCTCGCAGGCGGACCTGATCGCCCGCCCGATCGCTGGCAAGTGGTCGACGCTTGAAGTCGTTATCCACCTGGCCGACGCGGAAGTGGCGTTTGCCGATCGCGTGAAGCGGATCTTGGCGATGGACGAGCCGCAGCTTCTGGCGTGGCACGAGAACAAGTTCATTGAACGCCTGCACTACCACGACCAGTCGGCCGAAGACGCTGTGAAGCTGGTGGAAGCAGTCCGAGCGAACACCAAGCGGATTCTGGATAAAGCTTCAGACGCCGACCTCCAGCGCCGCGGCATTCACAACGACCGCGGCCCGCAGACGGTGACCGACGTGCTGAGCTATTGCGTGTGGCACCTGAACCATCACCTTTCATTCGTCGCCGAAAAGCGCAAGGCGCTCGGCAAGTAGTTTGTTATGGCTAGTGCAGTCGAATCCTCGATCGAAGAATTCGCCGCCGGCGGAGAAAAGCTCCGCAAGGCCGTCGCCGGACTCTCGCACGAGCAGCTCACCGCGTTCCCCGTGCCCGGCACGTGGTCGATCCAGCAGATCGTGGTGCACATGGCCGACAGCGACGGCATCGGCATCGACCGCATGAAACGCATCGCGGCCTCAGACAACCCGTTGCTCATCGGCTACAACGAAACCGAGTTCGCCGAGCGGCTGTGCTACCACGACCAGTCGATCGAAGACGCGCTCGCGCTGTTCGAAATCAACCGCCGGCAGTTTGTACGGGTACTGAAGCGGCTGCCCGTGACGGCGTTCGAACGCACCGGCATTCACAACGAAATCGGCAAGGTGTCGCTCGCGAGCCAGTTGAAAAAGTACAACGAGCACCTTGAGCACCACATGCGGTATCTGGTCGATAAGCGAAAACGAGTCGAGAAGACTTGATGTAGGGTCCGCCTTGGCGGACCGGTAACGTCGTGGTCCGCCAAGGCGGACCCTACGGGAATACAACTATGGCAGCAGCATCTAAAAAGAACGTGATCGTGGTCGGCGGCGGACTCGCCGGTTTGTCTTGTGCGATCAAGCTGGCCGAGCACGGCGTGCAGGTCGACCTGATCTCGATGGTCCCCGTGAAACGCTCGCACTCGGTCTGCGCACAGGGCGGGATCAACGCCTGCAACGAGATCGCCCGCCAGCAAGGCTACAGCGAGTGGGTTCACTTCGATGAAACCTGCCTGGGTGGCGACTTCCTGGCCGATCAGCCGCCGGTGCTGGAGATGTGCAACTGGGCGCCGCGGATCATCGACCTGCTCGACCGCATGGGCGTGCCGTTCAACCGCACCCCGGAAGGCCAGCGGGCGCTGCGCCTCTTCGGCGGCTCGCTCTTCAAGCGAACCTTCTACGCCGGCGCGACGACGGGCCAGCAGTTGCTGTACGCCCTCGATGAGCAGACGCGCCGCTACGAAGCCGAAGGCAAAATCAACAAATTCGAGTTCTGGGAATTCCTCTGGCCGATCATTCACAACGGCGCCTGCGTGGGCATCGTTGCCCAGGACATGCGCACGATGCAGATCAAAGCCTTCCGCGGCGACGCGGTGGTGATGGCGACCGGCGGCAACGGCCTGATCTTCGGCAAGAGCACGATGAGCGTCATCTGCACCGGCGGAGCGGCGGCGCGATGCTGGCAGGCGGGCGCCAAGTACGGCAACCCCGAGATGATGCAGGTGCACCCCACCGCCATCCCCGGCGAAGACAAATGCCGCCTGATCAGCGAATCCGCCCGCGGCGAAGGCGCCCGCGTATGGGTGCCGCGCAAGCCGGCCGACCCGCGCCCGCCGAACGCGATTCCGGAAGCCGAGCGTTACTACTTCCTCGAAGAGCGTTATCCGAAGTACGGCAACATCGTGCCGCGCGACATCGCGACCCGCGAAATCTTCTCCATCTGCAACGACGACAAGCTCGGCGTGGGCGGCGGGAACATGGTCTACCTCGACCTGAGTGACGAAGTGAAACGCATCGGCCGCGACGCGATCCTGCACAAGCTGGAAGGCATCCTGGAAATCTACGAGAAGTTCGTCGGTGCTGATCCGCTCGACGAGCCGATGAAAATTTTCCCGGCCATTCACTACAGCATGGGCGGGCTGTGGATGACGTTTAAGAAAGACGAAAAGTCGGGCGGCCTGAAGTTCGGCGACCCGGCCAACATGTCGACCAACATCCCGGGCCTGTACACGATGGGCGAGGCAAGCTTCGCCTACCACGGCGCCAATCGCCTCGGCGCGAACAGCCTCCTGAGCTGCATCTTCGACGGCCTGTTCGGCGGAACGTGCATCAAGAACTACATCGAGAACACTTCGCTCGCCGCCGCTGACGTACCTCAAAGCGCGTTCGACGCGATCGTAACGCAGGAGAACGACCGCCAGAAGTGGCTCATCAGCAACACCGGCGACGAAAATCCCTACCTGCTCTGGCAGGAAATGGGCAAGGCGATGACCGCCAACTGCACGGTGGTCCGCCGCAACGACGACCTGCAGAAAACGCTCGACCAGTGCCAGGATTGGAAGGCCCGCTACAAGCGGATCAAGCTGAGCGACACCGGCATGTGGAGTAACCAGAACCTTTCCTTCGCCCGCGCGACGGGAGACATGATCCTGCTGGCCGAGGCGATCCTGAAGGGCGCGCTGATGCGCAACGAAAGCCGCGGCGCACACTACAAGCCCGCGTTCCCCGATCGCAAGGACGCAGAGTTCCTCAAGACGACGATCGCCACGTTCGACCCGAAAAACAACACGACGATCATCAGCTACGAGAACGTGGATACGAGCCTGGTCACGCCGCGAGCGAGAGACTACGGCAAGAAAGCCGGGGTGACGGCAACGGACGCAGTCGTGCCGCCGATCACGTCAGCGACTTCGCCGTCGCCGGCATCGACGGGCGTGTAAATGAACAATTAGCCACAGATGAGGCACTGATTTTCACAGATAAGAATTGAATTTATCTGTGTTCATCTGTGCCCCATCTGTGGCTGATTTTTTTTATTTCTCCGCCGCCATCACCGCAAATGTTCCATCGGTCTTCATCACCTTGGCCGGGTCGCCGTCGCGAAGAAACTTGCCGTGCAGTTCAACGGTGAGGCGCGGGTAATCGCCGGAGAATTCCACCGTCATCTCGGCCGGCTGCAGGCGGATATCGCCGGCGAGGAAGATGCCGACGGACGGGTCGGGCTCATCGACGCCGTTGTCTTTGTACTTCCACACCTTGCCGGGCAGTTGAGCCGGTTCGTCGACATCGACGGTGAGATCAAAGTAAAAGGTGGATTGGGGGTCGGCCGGGCGATCGGAGCCAAGGAGTAGCAGGTGAATCGACTCCTGATCGCGTTTGACTTTCAACTGCGTGATCGCAAACTCGCACGGCTCGCCGGCGATGTTCAACACCGCCGGCCCCACCGGCGCCGGTTGGCTCGCCGCCGGCTGGGTAGCGGGCGGCGCGTCGGACTTGCTGCAACCCGCCAGCACTGCAAGTAGCACGCCGATCATTCCGAGAATTTGACCGTCCCTGTTCGCCATGACTTTCATCCTGAATGCATCATACTATTACAACATGCCGCAAAATGCCTCAGTGCCCGCCGAGACCGACACGCTGTGCGAGCACTGCGGCTATGGATTGAACGGTCTACCCACCGACGGCCTCTGCCCCGAGTGCGGCCAGCCCATCGCCGACAGTACCACGGGCGACGGCCGAACGCTGCCGACGTGGGAGACGGAGACGGCAACGCCAACCTCGCGATTCATCCGCACGACGCGGCAGATCATCTTCTCACCCGCCCGATTCTTTCGGAATCTCACGACCCGCGCCCCACTCGACCGGCCGCGGGCGTTTTCGAACGTACACCAGTGGATCCAAGCCGTCCTGCTCGGCGCGACGGCCGCGCTGCACTTCCAGTGGATGCTCACGGTGAGCACGCGTAGTGTCGATTCGTGGCTGCTGATCATTTACGCCGTCGTCCTTACATTGCTAGCCCGCGCCCTGCTGTGGGGCATCACCGTTCTGGCCAGTTTTCTCTCTCGCGTGGAAGGCCGCTACTGGGGCTACCGTCTACCGGCCACGGCCGTGCGGCGCGTGATGTACTATCACGCCGCTCAAATGCTGCCCGTGGCGACAATGGTGTTCGTCACCGTCGCCGGATTCCGCGTGCTGCGGGCCACGCACATTCTCGACGGGATGGCCGATGTGAAATATCTCGTCGTCCTCAGCATCGAAGTTCTCGTCGCGGCAGCGTATCTTTTCCGTACGTACTGGATCGCGATGAAAAACGTGATGTACGCGAATCGGTGAGAGTTGTTGAACACTTCGAAGTGTGTCATCCTGAGCGTACTCGCGAAGGATCTGGCTTGGTCGTCGTGGAACGCAGATCCTTCGCGAGTACGCTCAGGATGACGATCGCCTGCAACGAAGAATCACTATGTCCGAGCCTCTCGAAAGCGAACCCGTCCTGCCGCTGCCGCCGTCGCACCCGCGTCGGCTGATCTTTCTCGGCGTGTTGCTCGTCGCCGCACTCGCGTTTGGCTACTTCTGGTATTTCACGCCCACCGGGTCAGACATGCGCCACGGCCACGTCGTGCGCCACTGGATGGACGCGCATCCGTACTACGCGCCACTGGCGCTCATCGGGTTGTACCTGGTGCTGTCGCTGACGATCGCGCTCCCCGTCTGGCCGATCCAGGTGATTGCCGGGCGCTCGCTCGGGCTCATCGAAGGCGTCATCGTCTGCGAAATCGGCAGCACGCTCGCCGCGGGCCTATCAGCATGGATGGCCGAGTGGGCCGTCGGCGATCTGTTCGCCCGCCGTGTCGAAAGCAAGATCAAGAAGCTCCGCGACCTCGAGCAAAAGCTCGACCATAACGGCCTGCTCGTCGTCATGACCACGCGACTGCTCCACATCGTTCCGTTCGGCATCAGCAACTACCTCTTCGGCCTGTTGCACATCACGGTAAGACAGGTAATGGTCGGCACGCTCCTCGGCAACCTGCCGGCCGTCTGCTGGTACGTGGGGCTCGGGGCGTTTTCGGATCTGGGTTGGAAAAATCTCGGCAAGCACTGGATTTTCTTCAGCGTGCTGCTGGCGATGAACCTGGTGCTGCTCGGCCTGATGCGATTGCGGTATCTTCGGCCGGAGTGGTTTCGTAAGATCGGAATCGAGTAGAAGGGCAAGGATGAAGGATGAAGGCGGAAGGATGAAAAAGGACATACGCGGCGACGCGCCTTCCGTTTTCATTCTTCATCCTTCCGCCTTCATCCTTTGAATTCATGGCCACCGTTGCATTTTCAACTTCACCGCGATTCGTCGAACACGACACCGGCCCGCATCACCCCGAGCGGCCGGACCGGATTCGCGCCATCGCCCGGGCGGTGCGCGAGGCAGGGCTGGTTTCGTCGCCCGATCCGTTTCCCAACTTTCGGATCGACCTCGGCCTGCAAAAGCAGGCCGGGCTTTCGCTCGTCGAACTCACGCCCGAGCCGGCTGACGAGAAATGGCTCACGCTCTGTCACACGCCTGAAATGATCGACCACGCCCGGCGCATCTGCCAGGCCGGTGGCGGCGTGCTGGATCAGGGCGACACGCCCGTCGCCGCCAACGCGTTTGAGATGGCGCTCCTCTCGCTCGGCAGTCTGCTCGGCTGCTGCGATGCGGTGATGACCGGCCAGGTGCAGCGAGCCTTCTCCGCCGCTCGGCCGCCGGGTCACCATGCGGAGCCGGACCGGTCGATGGGATTCTGCCTCTTCTCCAACGTGGCCATCGCCGCCAAATACGTGCAGCAGCGGTACAACATTGAGCGCGTCGCGATCGTCGACTTTGATGTTCACCACGGCAACGGCACGCAGGCGTGCCTCGAATCCGACCCGACCAGCCTCTTCATCAGCCTGCACCAACACCCGCGCACCGCCTACCCCGGCAGCGGCCACGACTGGGAAATCGGCCTCGGCCACGGCAAGGGGTACACGCTCAACATCCCCTTCGACCCCGGCAGCGACGACAGCGCCTATCTGATGGCCTATCACGCGAAAGTGCTGCCCGCGCTCGAGCAATTCAAGCCGCAGGTGCTGCTAATCTCCGCCGGCTTCGACGCGCACACGGACGACCCACTGGCCGACATGGCGCTGTCCGACGACTGCTTCGAACAGATGACGCGACTGCTCGTCGGCGCCGCAGATCGCCACTGCGAAGGTCGCGTGATCAGCGTCTTGGAAGGCGGCTACAACCTGCGAGCCCTCGGCCGCGGCGTGGTGCGACATTTGATCGGACTAACCGGAAAGGATGAATGATGAATGCAGAGTGATGAATGAAGCCGAAATGCATTTCTTCATTCGTCATTCTGCACTCATCATTCTGCATTATGTCAATTGTCGATGCCCATCTCGACCTCGCCTACAACGCCCTCAAAGGCCGCGACGTTCTACGCCCCGCCGTCGAGCAAAAGTCCGATCCCGATGACATCCCCACCTGCGGCCTGCCCGACCTGCACGCCGGCGGCGTGGGTTTGATCTGTGCGACGATCTTCGCCGAACCCTCCGGCGGCGAGGGCAAGCCCGGCTATCGCAACGCCGACGAAGCACACGCCGCGGGGTGGGCGCAGATGCAGTGGTATCTCGATCGCGAACTCGATGGGCATTTCTACATCGTGCGATCGAAAGAGGATTTGGCAGAAATGGTCCCCGATGTAGGGTCCGCCTTGGCGGACCCTACAAAACCGCTCCCCACGATCATCCTGCTTGAAGGCGCCGACCCGCTCCGCACGCCCGCCGACGTCGAGAAGTGGTTCGCCGCCGGCATGCGGCTCGTCGGCCTCGCGTGGCGAAAATCCCGCTACGCCGGCGGCACCGGCAACCCCGGCCCGCTCACGGCCGACGGCGTCGCGCTCGTCAAGACGCTTGACCAATTCAACATCA
>Ga0070665_100000335_pt1 | contig 71847 bp, 60 predicted proteins | sample KBSS13metaG_FD_65862 | JGI IMG/M metagenome (GOLD analysis project Ga0070665, IMG submission 65862) | Switchgrass rhizosphere microbial communities from Kellogg Biological Station, Michigan, USA - KBS S1-3 metaG | ecosystem: Host-associated > Plants > Roots > Rhizosphere > Soil ... | reverse complement strand
ATTTTTCGCGAGGGAAACGCTTTCTGGAGGCATTGCATTCAAACATGCTGCAGTTCGCCTACCCAGATGTGACCTTTCATCAACTCTACGAGTGGACTCACGAGCACATCGTGGATCAGGGATTCCGCAACCTCGATTTCCTCGGCAACCTCGGACACAGCATCGCGACGAGTAAAGAAGCTCGTCACTTCATCGAAAAAGGCAACCACGCTCGATTGAGCGACGTTCCGTTCTTCACCTTCGAGCCGCACGTCGCCGCGCTAGGGGGAAAATGGGGTTTTAAACACGAAAACATCTTCTACTTCGACGCCGCGGCGAGGCTCAGGGAGCTCTAGCCCGGTGTCGGATATTGGTTTTGAATCTCTACTGCCGCAAAAGCTTGGCTGTGATACTGGCGTAATTTCCGGAAATAGAGGGGCCCGCAAGCCGTCACTTTTCCGGGGGAGTACCGCAAGCATTTCACGCAAAACCCCGAGACGGACTGTCCGGGTGGATCGGACCGGGCGCGGCGAAGAATGTACTTCGACCTGCTCGCGGCCTACCTTTGCGAGCGACTTCCCGAAATACGGAGCCGCCACGGGGAAATCGTGGAGAGACGGGCTGCCTATTGTTCGGGCCGTGGATTTGTGGACCCATACGGGCCAATACCCGTCGTGACGAGCTCGCTCCGCGAGCGAAGACCCACGCGCTGCCGCCGCTAGTGCCCTAGCCGCCAGGGGCGCGCACGGCCCTGCACCCTCTGGCCAATTGGGGGTAAAATCGCGCTGTCAGGAGCGTGACTTGCCGTCGCAAGTTGCCGGGAAAAGATTGAGCTAGCGACCATGCGCAAAGAACAGGCCGACGTTGCCGCCGCGTGCGATGAAGCGGACTGGGCCGCCCGGATCAGCTATGTCACGGCCCGCTCCCGGCGGGTATTCGCCGGGCGAGCCGGGTACTCGGGCGAGTGGTTGTGCACGCCAAGCCCCGCACTCGAGGGCCAGACACCCCTCGAAGCGCTCGCTTCGGATCGGGGATTCGAAGCGGTCCGCGACCTGCTCACCAAGATAGAAGATGGTTTGTACACCTGACCTCAGCCGCACACGTTGGCGAGGCCCGCATGTCTTCGTGCTCACTGCTGCAGCACTTTGGCTGCAAGCCGCCACGGGCCAGGCGGCCGGCGTCGCGGACCGGATCACCATAGTCGGCTCGTCCACCGTCTATCCGTTCAGCTCCCTGGTCGCCGAGCACTTCGCCAAGTCCGGGCCTTTCGCCATGCCCCTGGTGGACTCGACGAGCACGGCCGAGGGATTCAAGTTGCTCTGCGCAGGGGTGGGCGCTGGCACGCCGGACATCAGCAATGCTTCGCGGCCCATCTCCGCCACCGAACGGGCCAACTGCGTGCACAACGGCGTTCTCAAGATCGCCGAGATCCGCATTGGCTATGACAGCCTCATCCTCGCCAATACCCTGAGATCCGTGGCGCTCAACCTCACACTCGACCAGCTTTGGCGCGCGGCCGCCGAGCGTGTCCCGATTGACGGCCAGCTGGTCCGGAATCCTTATCGTCAATGGCGCGACATCGACCCGTCTTTGCCGGCACGCCCCATCAACCTGATCGGCCCGGGCCCCGGACATGGCACCCGGGATGCCTTCATCGAGCTCGTCATGGAGCCCCGCTGCAGGGCCGAGTGGCCTGAGTCGCACAGCGCCGGCTCCCAGGTGAGTTGTACAACGATCCGCAAGGATGGCGTGTGGACCGATGTCGAAGAGATGGAACTGATCCTCGGGAAGCTGGCCAGCAATCCCCAGACAGTCGGTATTCTCACCTATTCCTATCTCGAGCAGTTCCGTAACAGGATCCACGCCGCGACTATCAACGGCGTGATGCCATCGCAAGCGACCATTCCGTCTGGAACGTATCCGCTGTCCCGCCCTCTTTTCATTTATGTGAACGAGGCGCATTTGAAGACGACAGTCGGCTTGGCGGACTATGCAGCGGAGTTTCTGAGTCTGTGTGCCGCCGGCGCGCATGGGTATCTCGTCGATGAAGGATTGGTGCCCCTGCCGACGCCTGAGCTGCTGAGTCAGCGAGCGGCTGTCGCGCGCTTGGAGCGCTGACGCCGCGGAGCCGGGCTCGGGCATTCAGTTCTTGACGAGACTCCGCACCAGTGCAATCAGGTCCGTTCGATGGAACGGTTTCGACATCACAGCGTCCGCGCCGGACTCGGTTGCGGACGCGAGGTAGGCTTCAGTGACAAGGGTTCCAGGTTTGTAGCCCAGCGGCCCGAAGTGACCTCCGCCGGTAATCGCAATGATCCGCGCCCCGGGGTAGGTCTCACGAATTCTCTTGATGACCTCCACGCCGTTTTTACGGGGCATGATGATATCGACGATCACCACGTCGGGCGGACGATCATAGAAGGCCTGTATCCCCGCCTCGCCATTCTCGGCCAGCGTCACATCGAACCCCACACGACTCAACACCTGCCGGATGGAGTCGCGGACGTCAGGCTCGTCGTCGATCACCAAAACCGCTGGCATCTTCCCTCCTCTATGTTGCAGTCGTAGTGGCTTCGCTGGTTGCCGTGGTTTGCGCCATTTCCGGAAATACCACGGTGAACTCGGTACCCTGGTGCAAAGCGCTGGATACCGAAATAGCGCCTCCCATACCGACCAGGATTCCATGCACGATGGACAAACCCAACCCTGAGCCTTCACCGACGTCCCGGGTCGTGAAGTAGGGCTCGAAGATACGCTCCCGCGTCTGGGGATCCATGCCATGGCCGGTGTCCCGGACACGCAGCTCCAGAGCACGCAAGTGCGCCGCAAGCAATGGCTCACCCATCATGCGATTGCGCACGCTGACTATCAGGCTCCCGCCTCGCTCGCGCATGGCCTGGACTGCGTTGGTACACAGGTTGAGCACCACTTGATTCAACAGCGTCGCGTCGCCCGAAACGAGACCGGCGGCAGGATCGATCTCACGTCGCAACTCGATGTTGGGTGGCACCAGCGCCTGAAACAGGTCCAGGGCCTCCTTGACCACGGCGGCAAGATCGACCGCTCGAGCCGGGGCCTCACCCATCGGGCGACTGAATGCCAGCAACCGGGTAACGACATCACTGGCGCGCTTGGCAGCCCGCAGCACGCGTTCGAGATTCGGCCGGGCGGCATGGGCCGCGTCGATGTCCTCCAGGGCCTCCTCGGCATAGAGAACCAAGGGTACGAGAATATTGTTGAACTCATGCGCGACACCGCCGGCAAGGGTGCCAACGGTAGCGAGGCGCTGCTCGTGCCGAAGTTGACTTTCGAGCCTGGCGCGCTGTGCCTGTTCGACCTGTCGCTGCTGCATCTCGGCGCGCAGTTTCTCAGCCGTCCCGACGAGCTCCCGGCGCATGATCTCCAGGTCCCGCGACAACCCGACGATCTCGATCATGCGGCTGTCCGTCCCCAGTTGGACCGATGACTCGCCCCGGGCGACCCGGCGCGATGCCGCCTGCAGTTGAGTCAGAGGCCGGGACACGCGACGAGCCAACAAAACCACGGCAATGATGGAGACGACTCCATATACCCCCAACGCCTCGACGATGTGCTCGCGGGCGGAGCTGAATTGCTGGAGCATCGGCCGTTTGTCGAAACCGAGGTACAGCGTTCCGGCCGACCCCGCCTGGTGAAAGGGAATTGCCACGGCGTAAACCATATCAGGCGAGCTCGCGAAATCCCGGTCGTCACCGCGGCGTCGAACCCAGGCGGGCGTCTCCGTCGCCGAACTTCCCAGGAGGCGGCCATTGAGCTCCATTGCCGCATAGAGGCATCCGCCTCCCTCAACGCTGCCATCCAGGAAGATGATGGTGCGAGAGGGAGAGTCCAGGACATCTCCGAGCTCCAGCTCGCGGGCCAAGGCATTGCCGTAGGCGCGGGAGTGCCGCACGAAGGTGTCGACGGCGTTGGATCGGCTCACAGCATCGAGCCATGAGAAGAGCGCCGGCAGCAAGACCGCATAGATGAGCAGCTGCAGTAGGGCCAGCCGGCCGGCCAGGGTGTTCAGCGCCAGTCGCATTCGTTGAGTATACCGTTGCGCCGCGATATGCTTCGACCTCCTCCGTTCGATACGACGCCAGGAAGGCGTGATGCGACATCCGCCGCCCCTCGGCTACTCAACGCCGGCGGCCCGCTGTGGGCCGACCATATGGGGGTACTGTCCCACCCGTTCGTCAGCTCAGTTGCGCACCATCCGGAGAAAAGCTCGGATAGTCGTCGTGGCCGGCAGCGTGTGTCAGCAGCCGGAGGTGAAACAGCCAGATGTTGGCGTTACCGCCCTCACGCGTGGAGACGAATGCCAGTGTCCGCCCATCAGAACCGATTCGCCGACGTGCGGTCATAGCTGAACTCCGCTTGGGGCTCGTCGGCCGTCGGCCGCGACACCATCCATGAGGCAGTCGATGAGAGTGGCTCCTTCATTCCCGTTGGAATAATCCAAACTCAATTTGCGCGACCGGGCATCGCCCTACCCGGACATTCGACGCAACACCAGACGATATCAGTGTGTTGCAGGTCGGTTGCACGACGTCAGCTGGAGCTGCAGCGCGTCGGTCGCCAAGCGATTGACCCTCGTTTGGCAAGGGGCGCATACTCCCCACCCCGTTCATTCCAGACGCGATTAACAACAAACATCGCCACGGAATTTCTTCCCACAACGCAGCGCCAGACGACTCGCCGCACTTTGCATCGAGCCCGCGACGCGGCGCCGATGAGTGCCCAGGTAGTCAGCAAAAAGGGAGAAGCACATGACGACCGTCAAGCGAACGATTGCCTTTCTTTTCATCTGTACTCTGCTCTGCACGTCCGCGGCCTTCGCTCAATCGAACCTGACTCCATTGCAGAAAAGGTTGATGTCCGGATTTGCTTCCCACGAGCTCGATCAGCATCAGGCGGCGCTTCTGGCCAGCCCAGCCTCACGAACCAATGCGGCGGCAGCCGCTGTGAACGGCGCACTGCCATCCAGCGGGAGCCCGACTTCGTACGTTCCCGTGCAAAACGACGGATGTAGCGAGACTTTCGGCTTCAACGTCAAAATCAATCAGAACTGCCTCAACGTCAGCGACCCGGACCTGGCCGGTCGCGGGCAGGCCCAAAACGAGACGGCAATAGCCGTGGATCCTAACAATCCCTACCATCTCGTCGCCTCGTTCAATGACTATCGCCGTGGCGACGGCACGTGCGGATTCGCTTACAGCGTCGATGGAGGCGCGCATTGGAGCGACGGGGTGGCGGCGGTTTCATTCACGCGGGGCGCGCCTTTTGGGGGAGTTGCGCGCGAATACTGGCAGGCCGGCGGCGACACGGCGGTTGCCTGGGACACCAAAGGCAATGCCTACCTGCAATGCCAGGTCTTCATGCGTGGTGCCGGCACCAGCAACAATCCGGATCAATCGAGCGCCGTCTACGTTTTTCGCGCCACCCAGAACAAGGGCGCCTCGTGGAATTTCCCCGGCAGAGCCGTTGTTGAAGATTTCGACACGACAGGCGCCACACTGCAGGACAAACCCTACATGACGGTCGACAGTCACGTGGGCAGCCCGTTCCAGGACCGGATCTACGTAACCTGGACGAACTTTGCAGCGGACGGCACCGGGTATATCTATGGGAGCTATTCCAATGACTACGGCGAGCACTTCAGCGCGCCCGTCCTGGTGAGCGCGAACAGCGCCTTCTGTACCGTAACGTTCGGAGTTCCCACACCGCAAGGCAACTGCAACGAGAACCAGGACTCGCAGCCCTTCACCGGCAGTGATGGCGCGCTCTACGTGGTTTACAACAACTTCAACAATGCAACGACCGGCCTCGACAATCGCAACCAGGTGCTGTTGGTCAAGTCAGTCGACGGCGGGGCCAGCTTTGGCGCGCCGGTGAAGGTCGCGGACTATTACGATCTTCCCGACTGTCTGACCTACCAGGGACAGGATGCGGGCCGTGCCTGCATTCCGGAAAAGGGCCCCACGAAGAATTCCATCTTCCGCGCTGACAACTATCCCAGCGGGGCGGTCAACCCGCGCAACCCGAGTCAGGTCGCCATCACCTTCGGATCCTACATCAGTCGGAATTCGAACGAGGTGAGCGGCTGCACGCCGAACGGGGTGAACCCCGCGACGGGCATCGACCTGTATACCGGGGTCAAGGCGCCTGGTGGCTGCGCGAATCAGATCCTGCTCAGCAGTTCCAGCAATGCCGGCGCGTCATTCACCGGCGGCACATTGGACCCACGGAAGCTTCCCGTCGTCAGTGTGCAAAGGATGGTGGCCGACGCGTTCTTCCAGTGGGCGGCGTATACGCAGTCCGGAGCGTTTGCCGTTTCCTACTATGATCGCAGCTATGGCACGGACAACTTTACGGGATTTCTCGACGTGAGCGCGGCGTGGTCCTACGGCGGCGGCAACTTCCGCGCGACTCGCGCAACCTCCTCGTCTATGCCACCGCCGACACAATTCAGCGGCTCGTTCTTTGGCGACTACGCAGGTATGGCGGCCGGTTACGCGTTGCACCCGATCTGGATGGATACCCGCAATGCCGAGCTTTTCCTGTGCCCGGGCACCGGGCTTCCCCTCGTGCCCCCGCAGGTCTGCACGGCGTCGGCCACGAATGCTGCCGTGGCCAACGATCAGGACATCTTCACGGTAGCGATTTCTCCATACTGATGCGGATATCCATGACAGATCTGCTTCCGATGTGCTCGCCCCGGGGCTCGCTCCATTGACGGGGAGCTCCGGGGTGTGAGGGCCAGGGCTGACATCGGGGTCAGAACCGGCGCAGATATCCTGATGACGCGGCCTCATTCATGAGTCGTTCACAACGATTCATGAGGAGCACAAAGACTTTTCAGGCGCGAATGCCCACCCTATGACTCGCACCTGACTTCGCAGGGGACACACCGGGGATTCGCGTGCGCTACGGCGATCTGGATCTGTCCAGTACCCACTCATTGAGGAAGGATCTGTAGTCGGCCCGTCACTTCCCCTTTCTCGGTTTGCGTGCGGTTCGTTCGGGAACCCGGATTTCGCACCGCTCGATCTTGGCGCGGATCTCATTGACATCCTCCCCCGCCTGAAGGCGGGAGATTCCTACGGCGCTATACATAAGTTGTCTCACGCACAGTCGCTTCGGTGGGTTCCTGCTTCCTCGAGGCTGCGCTGCTCACGCAGCGACTGACCGCCTCTCCACAGGCTGCAACGCGGTGTCCCCGCGCCAAAACGTTCTTCGCCCCAACCACATCGGCGTTGTCCTCGTACAGGCAACCCATGCAACAGAACCTCGCCTGCCTGACTCGGTTCTCAGCGCTCACACAGCCACAAAGTGGACATCGTTGACTCGTGTGTTGGGGTGGTACGGCGATGAGAACTCCCCCCGTCCACTGGAGCTTGTATCCCAATTGACGGCGGAACTCGAACCAGCCTTGGTCGAGGATGGACTTGTTCAGACCGGCCTTGGCCCGAACGTTTCGGCCCGGATTCCCGGCAGTTCCCGCGGCTGACTTGCACAGGTTCTTCACCTGCAGGTCCTCGATGCACACCATCGCGTGGTTCTTGCTGATGGCGCTCGTGGCCTTGTGCAGATAGTCGGCTCGGGCGTTACCAATTCGGGCATGGATTCTGTGGATGCGGGCCTTGGCCTTCCTCCAGTTGTGGCTGAACTTCACCTTGCGGCACAACGCCCGCTGCGCGTGACGCAGTCGGGCTTCGTGCCGCTTGAAACTGTTCAAGGGTGCCAGGTAGCTGCCATCGCTGAAGGTGGCGAACCGGGCAATGCCCACATCAATGCCAATGGCGCTGGTGGCCTGCGGCATAGGCGGCTCCACCTCGCGCTCGGTCTGGATGCTCACATACCACTTGCCCGCCCTGAGGGACACCGTGGCATTACACAGTGCACCCAGCACCGCACGCGACTGGCGTAGCCGCATCCAGCCGAGTTTGGGAAAAAAGACTCGGCCGTTGACCTGATCAAGCTTGAACTGCTTGGGGTCGGGATAGCGGAAACTGTCGCGTTGGCCGCGTTTTTTGAACTTCGGAAACCCCGCGCGCTGAGCAAAGAAGTTCTTGTAAGCCCGCTCCAGGTCTTTGAGCGCCTGTTGCAACGGGTGCGTCGGGGCATCCCGCAGCCACGGCGTTTCTGCACTGTTGCGCCACTCGGTGAGCCGTTCGCACAGTCCTGCATAGCCCAATTTCTTCTCGCCGCGCTCGTAGCGCGCCTGCTGCAACGCCAGCGCCTCGTTGTAGACGAATCGGCAAGCCCCGGCGAAGCGGCGCATATTGCGCTCCTGCTCCCCGTTAGGCAGCAACTCGAATTTGAAAGCTTGCAAGCGTTGCATGAAGCCATCATACCGTTGGTTTATGAAAACTGGAAACCAACTTCGGCACGGGAGCCACTGCGTCTTTCTGATGCACGTGCACTTGGTCTTCGTGACAAAGTACCGGCGTGGTGTGTTCACGGCGCAGATGCTGCACGACCTGCGCACCAGCTTCACCGGCGTGTGTTCAGACTTCGAGTCGCAGCTGGTGGAATTCGACGGCGAGGAGGACCCTGTGCATCTGCTTGTGAATTACACGCCGAAGATCGCGGTTGCTGCCCTCGTGAACTCCCTCAAGGGCGTATCCAGCCGGCTCATCCGGCTGAAAAACTACCCGAGCATCCGACGCATGTTAAGGGGTAAGTCGTTATGGTCGCCAAGCTACTTCGTCGGAAGCTGCGGTGGCGCACCCATCGCCGTTATCCGACAATACATCGAGCAGCAACGCACGCCTGATTGAGCGTGCAGAGAACGCCTTCGGCGTCTACGCTATCCTTCCCCGCCCTGAAGGACGGGGCTTGCCGTGTGTCTGGGTCAACTCCCGGCGAATCGGCGCTGCCCATTTCTGCAGTATGGCGGGCACGTCACGCCGCTGACGGATGACCGCCACGATGGCGCTAAGCTTTTCTCTGAGGGGCTCGTAGACGATGTAGTGCTCGCGTACGGGATACAGATTCGGCACCCGTCAAGACATAAGATCCACGAGGCACTCCGCCTCAATCCTCGTCCTTGAAGTCGAGGATTGACTTGGAGGAAAACCGCCCGTGTTTCAGATCCTCGAGACCCTCGAGAATGTTGAGAGCAACCGCGCGGTCTTGCATGTCCTGGCGGATGAGGTCGCGTATGTACTCGCTGGGCGTCGCGTAAACGTCCTTATCGCTCGCACGCTCGTCGACATAGCGTCGCAGCTCGTCGGTGAGCTGAACGTTGAGACTGCTGCTCATCGGGCATTCCTAGAGCCATATTGACAGGAGCGCGCAACATAGCTCTGACTGGCAATAGATATCAATAGATGCCACTGACTACCTGGACGATGTCACGCCCTGCTCTGCCGCTTGGACGCTACTTCGTCGCGGTCCAGTGGTCCTCGATATCGTGATCGACGGCAGTCTCAGCGACATCGTCGCAGGTGGGTTCGACGCGGGCATACGCGTGGGCGAGCGCCTCGAGAAAGACATGATAGCCGTGCGCCTCACTCCCGACGTGAAGTTGCTTGCTGTCGCGTCGCCCGAGTACTTTGCGCGACACGGTGAGCCCAAGACGCCTGCCGATTTGCAGCGTCACGCCTGCAGCATCGGTGCGATACGCTCGTAGAGGCGGCGTCCGGGGCCGTCGGGGCGACACTCCGTGTCGTGCGATTGAGCAGCCGCTCCATCGCGAACCTGTGGAGAGCACCCGATGAGCTTCGATCTGCAACTCGCCGGGCAACGCGCCCTGGTGACCGGCGGCACCAGGGGAATCGGTGCGGCAGTCGTGGAAGCTCTCGTTGCGGCCGGCGTCCAGGTTGTAGCCGCAGCGCGCTCCGGGCCGACTCGATCTATTGACGGTGCGCACTATCTCGCCGCGGACCTTTTCGACGGCGCAAGGAGCCAACGAGGTCGCCGAGTCGGTGCTCGAACACCAGGGTGGCGTTGACATTCTTGTGAACGTGCTCGGGGGCTCTCGGGCACCAGGGTGCGGATTCGGGGCGCTCGATGACGTGGAGTGGTCGAAGGAGTTGAACCAGAACCTGATGCCAGCCGTCCGTCTCGACCGCCCACCCCGCAGAGGTCGCAGACCTCATCGCCTTCCTGGTCTCACCGCGCGCGGCTTCAATTACGGGCAGCGAGTATGTGATCGACGGCGGTACCGTACCGACCGTCTAGTGAGCCTGGTCGCTCCTGGATAGTCATGGGGACGCGCGAGGTCTTGACCCGCGCGTGCGGTCAGCGCCGCGATTCAATCGTCCGGATGCGTTAAGCTGGTCGACAGTCCAAGGCCGAAAGGCCCTCCGCGGGAAGCCTTTCGCATCAGGGAGAAATGTGTGAATACCTCAGTTCAACGGATCATCGTGGCAGGCTTATGTCTTATCGGTCAGGGGTGCTCGACGGGCTACGTACCGGCTTACATCGCTCGAGAGAAGCATGCTTCGCCAGCTACCGTGGCTCCCGCACGCGACGGGGCCGCAGCGGGTGCGACAGCCAAACCGGTCAGAATCGTGCTCGAAGACAAAACACTGACGAACGATGAAGTGCGGGCGCTGTTCGCCCAGGGCTACAAGCCTCAGGAGCGCAACGGGCAGGTCTTCTACTGCCGCCGCGAAGTCCAGACCGGATCGCGATTCGCGACGATGACCTGCAAAACCGCCGACCAGATCAAGGAAATCACACAGGACAGCAAGGACTTTCTGGACGCGAAGCAGCGACCCGGCGGGTGTATGCATGAAGGACCGGGGTGTTGAGGGGAAAACGCCGCGTGCGCGAGGAGCGGAACCCTCCATGGGCGCGCACTCACGTGTCTGATATCTCCAATCGAGCGGATTGAGGCGCTTTGCTCGTGCGCTGATCGTTCAAGAGCAACACGACGCCAACCACAACCACACCCGAGGCGAGCCATTCCCACATCGAGACGACTTCTCGGCCCAGTGTCACGCCGAGACAGAGCGCGACTACCGGATTGACCAAGGAATAACTCGCGGCGAGGCTCGCCGACGTCCGGGCCAGCAGCACCATGTAGGCGTTGAACGCGATGAGGCTGCCTAGAACGACGAGGTACGCCCACGCCAACCAGGCGCTGAGCACCAGCGGCAAATGCCAGGGTTCGCTGCGCAGTGCCGACATGACAAACAGCACGAGCCCTCCGCAAAGCATTTCGCTCGCAAACCCGGTGGCACCGGAGGCGAGGCGGAAACGCCGCTGACTCAAAACACTGCCGAGGGCCCAGCTGGTGGTACCGAGCCCTATCGCCAGGAGGCCGGCAGGAGAGCCCCGAATGCCCGGCCCTTGGGTGAGCATGAGAACCCCCGCGAGACCGACCGTTATGGCGAGTAGCTCACTACGGCGCGGATAGATGCCGAATGCGACATTGATCAAGACCAGAAGCAGCGGAATCACCGCAATGAAGGCAACAACCAGTCCGGACGCAATGGTCTGTTCGGCGAAGGCCACCCCGCCCATGCCACCGCCCAGCATCAACGCGCCAACGAGCAGCGCGTTGCGCCACTCAGTGACACTCGGGAGCGCCGCTCCGCGGGCCATTTGCCAGCCCAGCAGCAGCACGCCGGCGCAGACAAAACGAGTGGCCATCAAGAAATACGGCGGAAATCCCACCAGGGCGAAGCGGATCGCCAGGTAAGTAGATCCCCAGATCAGCCACGTCGCCGCCAAACAGCCGATCACCAACGGCGAGAGTCGGTGGGGTGTTGGCCTGGTAGCTGGCGCAGTGCTCATCGGAACGCGGTCAGCCGACATTCGAACGCAATGTACGCGTCAGAACGCGCTAGTGCCCCGGCGGGGCCTTCACCGCCATGCCTTGTACTTCGAAGTGAGCCCCGCGCAACAGGCGTGCAACACCAATAAATGCGCGCGCGGGATATTTCCCATGAAAATAGCTCGCGTAGGTCTTGTTGAACGCATCGTACAAAGCGAGATCCGTGCAGTAGATCGTGACCGACACCAGGTCATCCATCGTGAGTCCTGCAGACTGGACCGTCTTTTGCACCGAGTCCATCACGAGCTTCGCTTCCGTTTCAGGATCCTGCGGGGCCTGGCCTGTCTTGGGATCGACACCGATATGTCCCGCAACGTGCAGGGTGTTCCCCACCAATACCCCTTCACTGAACGGTAGTGAGCCGCCATCGGCGGAGCGGCCGGCGCCGATATACTTTGGTACGTCAGGCGCCGCCATGGCATACGCTGGAGCCAACGCGGCCGCCATCAGGATCAGAACTTTCCAATTCATGCTCAGGCTCTCCGCTGGGGAACTTCGGATACTCTTACCGCGATTGTACTCCCAACGAATCACGACTTGATAACGGCTTTGCGCCGGTAGCTCATGGGCGACGCGCCGGTCCACTGTTTGAACGCACGCATGAAGCTCTTTTCGTTGTGAAAGCCAACTTCGTGGGCGATCTGCTTGACCGATCCGGCAGGATGATCTGGCCGACCACTTCGACGATGCGATCTGCAATCGGACCGGGAACCGGATGAGTTACAATGGTGACGGGACAAGCCGAGGCGCGCAGACGGGCATCGGCTAGAATCCGCCACAGGAACTCTTCCGCGGGTGATCTGCCTTGAGCCAGCTGAAAATGTGGTCGTTGTGCGTTGCGATCTGTGTGGTGAGCGCATGCAGTAAAACACCTGCGCCGGACACCGGCCAGCCGGCCAAGCCGGCTGTGTCGGACACGAGCGGCATGTCCGGCATGGGCTCCGTCCCCATGACGGTTGCGGACTGGAGCCAGGGAGCGATGCGCTACGCAGGCCTGGGCGCCTTTCATCGCAAGATCACGACCTCCTCGGATGAGGCGCAGCGCTATTTCGACCAGGGAATGCGGCTGATGTGGGCGTTCAATCACGATGAGTCCACGCGCTCTTTTGCCAAGGCCGCGGAGTTGGATCCACGGTGCGCCATGTGTTACTGGGGTGTTGCGTTGACCGTCGGACCCAACTACAACCTACCCATGATGGCTGAGCCACGCGCCAAAGTCGCATGGTCCGCCCTGCAGGAAGCGCAAAAGAACGCGGCGCAGACCACACCCGTCGAACAGGGGTTGATTACCGCCCTCGCGAAACGCTACCCCAACGCGCAGCCGCTCGATCCTTCGAACAGTGAACCGATCCTGACAGCCTATGCCGAGGCGATGCGTAGCCTCGCAAAAGCGTACGCCGACGACCTCGACGTACAGACGATGTACGCCGAATCGATGATGAATATCCGCGCCTGGAAGTTATGGTCGCCGGATGGCAAACCTGCACCGGGGACCGAGGAGATCGTTGCCACGCTCGAGGCGGTTATTAAACGTGAACCGCATCATCCCGGTGCGAATCACTATTACGTACACGCCATCGAGGCCTCACCGCACCCGGAGATGGCGGTCACTGCAGCCGAAACCCTTCGCGGCTTGATGCCCGCGGCGGGTCACCTGGAACACATGCCTGCGCACATCATGCAGCGGGTAGGTCGATACGAGGACGCCAGCGAGGCGAACCGCCGAGGCGCGGCCGCCGATGAGAAGTATCTTGCGACCACAAGACCGCCCGACTACTACGGGATGTATGTTGGGCATAACTACCAGTTTCTCGCCTACTCGGCAGCCATGGAGGGACGCAAGTCGGAAACGCTCGACGCCGTGCGCAAGCTACGCGCCTCCATTTCCGAGCAAATGTTGGTCGCGATGCCCGGCCTGGACTGGTATGTCGCCGAATACTACCTGGCGGCCGTGCGCTTCGGTCTATGGGAAGACCTCATCGCGGAGCCCGCGCCCAATCCGAAGTTGTCCGGTCTGACTGGTGCCTATCTGTACGCGCGTGGCATGGCGTTGGCCGCCAGGGGCAAGCTGCCCGAAGCCAAGGAAATGCTCGCCCAGTTGGAAGAAGTGACGGCCCACACGCCCAAGGACTACGGAGCGGGCAACAACCTCGCGAAAGACGTTCTTGCGCTCGCGAATGTTGTTCTGAGAGCGCAGCTTGCCGCTGCAGAACACGACACGGCGACCTCGCTCGACCTCCTCTCCCAGGCCGCACAGCAGGAAGATCGCCTCGCCTATGACGAGCCCTCGGCGTGGTTCGTTCCCGTGCGACATCTGCTTGGCGCGCAGCTTCTGAAGTCCGGTAAAGCCCGCGAAGCCGAGGCCGTCTATCGTGAGGACCTCAGGCACAACCCTGACAATGGCTGGGCGCTATATGGGTTGGCTCGGGCGCTGGAGGCACAGAAGAAGCACGACGAGGCCGCGAAAACGGATGAGCAGTTCAAGAAAGCGTGGGTGCACGCGGATGTCGTGCTGACGGCATCTGCTCTGTGAGCATGCTCAACACCCGTTGAGCGCTGTAGCGCAGCATCAGTTAATGAGCCTGATGCTCACGCGGTCGTCTCTTGGACTTGCCTCTGCGAAGCCGACCGAGCGCGGCGACCTGGGCCGCATCGAGCACCGTCTTGTAGGCCGCGTCCCGATCTGCCTTGCTCGAGTAGCGGCCGAGGAGATGTCGGGCACCCGTCACCACTTCCGCCGCGCGCACCGGATCCGTGAGTGCTGTGACGAGTCCCGCGGCCAATCCGGCGGCGTTCGGTGGAGTCAGGATGGCGGACTTCTCGGTCAGCAGTTGATTGTGGACCAGTGTGTCGGTCGCCACGACCGGCCGCCCGGACGCCAGGTAGTTGAGCAGCTTTCCAGGGGAGTTGATTCCCTGCACCCGCGGGGATACCAGCACGTCCGCTGCCTCGAGATAGGCCGGAACGGCTGCCTGCGGCAGGCTGCGCTCGAAAATCACGTGATCGGTAATGCCCAGCCGCGTGGCCTGCGTCTTCAGGGCCGCGATTTCGGGGTCGGTGCCGCCGATCAACAGGAAAGTCGTATTCGGAACCGACGCGAGGACCTCCGGAATGGCATCGAGCAGCAGGTCCAACGCCTGCAGCGCGACGAAGGATCCGGCATAGACCACGAGCTTGCGTTCGAGCGGAATGCCATGGCGGGGACGAACCGCCATGACCTCCTCGTGAGGCACCACCTGGTCGGCCTCGAAATGATTCGCGAGCAGTACGCAGACGGTGCTGGGCCCAGCACTGTGCGCTGCGCGCGCCACAGCGGGCGAGATTGCCACTACGGCACAGGCCCCTCGGACGCTCAGACGTTCGACCCAGCGGAACGCGGCTATCACAGAGGCACGGCTGCTGAACTTCCAGTCGGTGATCTGCAGCGGCAGGCTGGAATGCATGTCGTAAATGTAGGGGATGCGGAAAATGGCCCCCGCCAGCCGAGCCAACAGCGCGCCCTCTTCGTGCGCATAGAGCACGTCATAGCGGTGACGCGCCAAGCGTGCCAGCAGATTGATGAACAGCAACAAGTCGAACCAGATTTTCAAACGTGACGGCCCGGCGCGGATAGTGCGTTTGAAATGTGGTCCCCGCGAGCGGAATACGCGCGCCGCGAAGTTAGGAGGCTCACCCCCTACCCCGTATGTCAGGATGTCGACTTCATGACCGCGCGCGATGAGTTCCCGAGCGCGATAATAGGCGCTCAGAGGCGTACCCCGTGCAGTGTAGAACGCCTGGGGAACTATCTTCAGAATACGCATTCAGCCGACCTCCCAATAGGACACGGGGCGTGCGCCTACCTGTTCGAGTAATTCTCGGAATCGAGCCGAGAGCAGGTAATCCAGCTCCTGCGAGCGTCGGTGGCTGCTGGGCTTCTCGGCAACGGGCTCGGCGACTGCCGGGTGACAACACAACTCCACCGCGCCGCGCGCATCCACCAGCGAGCCAGGTCCGCGCCGGCCAAAGCCTTTTCTTAGAATTTCACCCAGGTCGAGTGTTCGTACCGGTGAGAGTAGCCCTGCGCTGCGGAAGATCCGCGCTGCACGCCACGCCGCCAGCTCCCGAAGCAGTGTTCCTGCCTTCCCTAGCGCGGCGACACTCTGCAAACGCGTGACACGCACGCGCTTGACGCGAAATCGCGGCAGTACGTTGGCCACTGCCGTGCTGACTATTGGTAGCTGATGCAAGTGCTTGTGACCATCCACGTGGGAGATGGCGACGCCGGCATCGCGAACGAGCGCGATCTGTGCCGCGATCTCCCGCTCCAACTCACCGAGGGACAGCATCCCCGACAGGGCACGCCGGATGAGCATCCGCTTGGGATAAAACTCTCCATTCGTACCACGCAAGGTCGCTGTCAGCGTAAGCGGTCGACCCTCACACAAATTCAAATGAACCCCGAAGCTTGCCTGTGCCGCCAAGGGCGGCACGCTCTGCAACGCGTACGCAGTCGCCGGCATGTTGGCCATGACCGAGGTGCTCGTCAGAACCCCGGCTTCTATGGCGCGTCGGATACCATCGGTGATACTGATGGTTTCGCCAAAATCGTCGGCGTGAATGACGATTGGGAATCCGCTGTCGCTACGGCTGGTTGCGTCGTGCAAGAGCGCGTGACTCGATGGTTGGCGCCGTTGACTCTGTTCTCTGCCAGGCACGAGAAGCACAAAGCGTGCCTTGGCAGCGCCTGCTCACCTCATGCTTTAGCATGGCCGTGGCCAGAAGCGGCACGGCCTGCAACTTGCAGGTTATGGCGGGGGCCCGCGATTGCTTTACTCTGCGCGTGCTAACGAAATTTTGACACCCGGACACGACATGCGCTGGGCGCGCCAACACAACGAAAGCGGTACAAGAGTTTCGGTCCGGGCCGGAAGGGCCGCGCGCGGGGCCGTCAACGTGCTGCGCACGCGCTATCCCCTGTTTTTGCTGGGATTATCGCTGCCCAGAGGCGAGATTCCGGTTTTCATCTATCATGATGTCGAGGCGGCAGCCTTCGCGCGCGATCTCGAATTTTTGCGCTCCAACGGCTACCGCACTATCGGGCTCGACGAATTCGTTGCGGCGAGCACGCGCAAGAGTGCCGGGCGCGAGCGGCGCGTTCTGCTCACTTTCGACGATGCGCGGCGCAGTTTTTACGAAGTCGCCTTGCCGGCACTGCGTACTTTTGACGCACGGGCAACGCTGTTTGTGCCGTCCTACTGGATGCGGCCCGCCTCGGTGACGGGCAGCCCTCTTTTTCTCAGCTGGCAGCAGGTAAAAGAGTGTGTCGAGTCCGGTTTTGTCGATGTGCAATCGCACGCACATCGCCACGCCCTGGTCGCCACATCCAACCAACTCATCGGATTCGCGACTCCCAGCCTGATCGAGCGCTACGACGTCTACGACTGGCCGATGCGCAATACCGCTGGGGGAGAGCGACTTGGGCCTCCGGCCCTCGGGACCCCTATTTATCGCGCGGCACCGCTGCTGTCCGCGCGGCGGCGTTACCTCGAAAGTCCCGGTCTGTCCCGGGCGTGTACCCAACTGGTGTCAGAATCCGGGGGACAAGCTTTCTTCAATCTTTCAAACTGGTCGGCGCGCCTGTTGGGGCACTACCGGGCGCGCGCCCGCGTACTGCAAGGCGAGCACATGAGCAGCGCTGAGTTCACCACCCTGCTCAGCTCCGAATTCGAGCTGGCACGGGCAGAATTTACCGCTCACCTGGGCTATGCACCGACCGCCATCGCCTATCCCTGGATGCTCGGCTCGCAACACTCGCTCGAGCTGGCCCGAAGTGCCGGGTTCCGGAATGCGTTCGGCGTCGCTGTGGACTACCGGCGCGCACGGCGGGCAAATCTGCCCCTACCGACTTTCGGCCGTCTGCGCTCGGATTGGTTGCCGCTCCTGCCGGGGCACGGGCGTGCGAGCTTCCTCTCCATCGTTGCCCGCAAGTTCGCTAACTTCCATGGCAACCAACCCCTTGCGCACTAGGACGATCGGGGTGATGGCCCGCGCGCTGGACCAGGCGGACGGCCTCGGCCGCTACTGCGAGCAGGTACTGCGCCAGCTGTTGGTACTGGATCCTTCGACCCGTTATGTCATCTTTCTCGGGAGCGAGCGCACCGCCAGCCAATGGAGCGAGTTTCACAACGCCCAGCCGCACGTCCTGCACTCCCGCAGCAAGCTCGTTTGGGACCAGGTGCTCGTCCCGGCGGCTGCGCGAGCACTGGGGGTGGACCTGTTGTTCAACCCCAAATTCTCCCTCCCGCTGTTGACATCGATCCCCGGCGTTTTCGTTCTGCAGAGCAGTGACTGGTATTCCAACCCCGGGAACTACCCATGGTGGGACAACCTGTACATCCGGCTGACGCTGCCGCTTTACTGCCGCAAAGCGAGCGGGTTGTTGAGCATTTCCCAAACCACGCTCGATGAGCTCACCCGGCATTTGCCCATGACGCTCCCCCGAGCCGCCATCACGCACGCCGGAGTCGGACCCGGATTCACCCCCCACGGCGACCCGCTCGAGCAACGGCGTTTCCGCGAGGAGTACTCGCTCCCAGAGCGGTTCATTCTCACGGTGGGGCGCGTTCAACACACCGGACACCGGGGATTTCCCGACTATCCCGGCGGCAACAACGAGCGCCTCATACGGGCCTACCGTCGCTACCGGTCACAGAGCCCCAACCCGCTCCCCCTGGTCGTCGCGGGTCGCGGGATCGAGCGATATTTGCGTTTGCGGACCTCCGGCGCCGCCCTGGAAGGGGTGCGCTTCATCGGCTTCGTCCCGAATGAGCGTCTCGCATTGGCGTATCAGCTCGCGGACTGCTTCGTGTTGGCGACGTTATTCGAGAGTTTCGGCCTGCCGATCCTGGAAGCGCTCTCGACCGGTTGCCCGGCCATTGTGCCCAAGACCGGCGCCGCGCCGGAAGTCGCAGGCACGGCGGCGCGGCTCATCGACCCGTACGACGAGCAGGACATCGCAGCGGCCCTCCTCGAAGTCACCGGCTCGCCCGAACGCCGCAAGGAGATGGCCCTCGCAGGAGTGGCTCGCGCGAAGAGTTTCTCGTGGCGGCAGGCCGCGGAGCGCGTCCTCGCGGTCTTCGATGAAATCATTCCTAACACCGCGGCGTCGATTCCGCTCGCCGCGACGCGTTCCTGAGGGGATTGGCCGGTCATGTGTGGCATCTGCGGTTTCAACTGGACGGACGGCGCCCTGGTCGAGCAGATGAAAGCGCTCCTCGTCCATCGAGGACCGGATGATCACGGTTCCCATGTCGCGGACGGGATCTCCCTGGGTCACCGCCGCCTGAGCATCGTCGATCTGAGCGAGGGCGGCCGTCAGCCGCTGTCGAACGAGGACGGCTCCGTCTGGATTACCTTCAACGGCGAAATTTACAATCATTCGCAGCTGCGCAGCCGGCTGGAGGCCAAGGGCCACGTCTTCCGGACACGAACCGACACGGAGTCGATCGTGCACGCCTACGAAGAATATGGCCTCGACTTCGCGCAACACCTCACGGGCATGTTCGCATTGGCGCTCTGGGATGCGCGGCAGCGCCGGCTGGTGCTGGCCCGGGACCGACTGGGTATCAAGCCCCTGTACTACACGTTGGAGGGAACGCGTGTCCGGTTCGCCTCCGAGATCAAGGCGCTGTTGGTCGACCCGAGCGTACCGCGGCAAGTGAGTCCGCAGGGCCTGTTCGATTTCATGGGCTACGAGTTCGTTCCGGCCCCGGGGACGCTGTTCGAAGGAATCCACAAGCTCCTGCCCGGCTGCCTCCTCGTGGTCGACCCGCACAGCGCGCGCCACTTGCGTTATTGGACGTTGGAGCAACAGGACATCGATCCGAGTGGACCGAAGCTTCTGGAGACCCTGGAGCAGGCCTGCACCGATCACACCATGAGCGATGTGCCGTTGGGGGCGTTCCTGTCCGGAGGAATCGACTCCAGCACCGTCGTCAGTTTCCTGAGCCGGTCCGCGCCCGCGCCTCTACAGACCTTCGCGCTCGGTTATCGCGAGCGCTCCTTCAGTGAGTTTGAATACGCACGCCGGGTCGCCGAACACTTCGGTACACGACATACGGAGCTGTTGATTCCGCCGGTCGATGCAGCCGCCATCGAGCGGTCGGTATGGCACCTGGACGAGCCCACGACCGATCCTTCGAACCTGCCTTTCATGCTCATCTGCGAGGAGGCGCGCCGCTATGTGAAGGTCTGCCTGAGCGGCGACGGCGGCGATGAGATCCTCATGGGATACGACCGCTTCCGGGCCAGCAAGGCCGCAGCCGCACTCGCGCGGCTGCCGGTGCCGTTCCGGCAGGGACTCTATCGCGCCATCATCCGGCGCATTCCCGATGACGAGCGCAAGAAGGGCGTGCGCAACGTGCTGAAGCGTTTCCTCCAGGGGGCGATCCTCCCGGCTTCCGGGGAGCACATCCGCTGGCAATACTTCATGGACCCGGAGCAGATCGGTCAGTTGTTCGATGGGGAATGGCTGCGCTCGGTCGATACTGACCCGTTCCTACCCGTGAAGCGTTGGTCCAACATCGCGCCCGTTGAGCGAGGTGCGCGCGAGCAGTTCGTCGAGCTCAACACGGTGCTCCCCGACAGTGTACTCATGAAGGTCGACAAGATGTCGATGTCCTGCGGCCTGGAAGTGCGCCCTCCTTTTCTCGACCATCGGGTTGTGGAATTGTGCTACTCGCTGCCAACGAGCCTGAAGCTGCGGGGACTGACCACGAAGTGGCTCCTGAAGGACGTCATGCGCAAGCGCTTGCCGCCGGGAATCGCCACCCGTGCGAAGCAGGGATTCAGCATCCCCATGAAAAACTGGATCCGCGGCGAGTTGCTCGAGCTCACGCGGGATGAGGTGTTCTCCTCGCGCCTGATCGCCGAGCACTTCCGCAGGGAGACCCTCGAGAGATGGTGGGCGGAGCACCAGGGCAGGCAACACAATCACAGTCACCTCTTCTGGGGACTGCTCAATCTGAGTCTGTGGGAGCGACGTCTGCTGTCGGGGCCCCGACCCATGCTGGCGGCAGCCTGATGCTGCGCGCCTTGTACAACTCCGCCTCTCTGCGCGCGGCGGCGGTGTTGGGATTCGGCGGACTGGCCTTCACGCTCAGCAACCTGGTCTTCGCCCGCGTCCTGCCGGCCGGCGAATATGGCATCGTGTCACTGGTCATCGGTATCGTCGCCGTGGCCGGGCTTGCCGCACCGCTCGGGCTCGATCTCGTCATGGGGCGTCGGGGCCTTCTGCTGGATCCGCGACTCCGGCGCGCGATCGCGGGAATCGCGACACTCGCGGCGGTCGTGACTGTCGCGGTCAGTGCGGTGTTCTATCATCTCGGGCTCGCCCTCCTCCTGTGCATTTTCGTCGCCACCGTATCTTGCGGGCTCATGCAGGCCGGAGCGGCGCATTTTCAGGGCCAGCGCCAATTCGGGCCGGCGACGTGGATTATCCAACTCTCCAACTGGACCTTGCTCATTGCCGCGCTACTCACGGCGGCCCTCGGATTCAACACTGCCGTCGCCGCCTGCGGTCTGCTCGCCGTGACGAGCGCCGCCGGTGGAGCGATAGCCTGGTTGGTAGCCGGACGCCACGAAGCCAGCACGCAGCCCCCACCCCGGGCACTCCTCGGGGAGGGCCTCTCATTGATGACCATCCATACATCCAACGCGGTGTTTTTGCAGCTCGAGCGGCTGCTGCTCGCGCCCCTGGCCGGGGTGCAGGCGCTGGCACTGTTCGGGGTTGTGGCAGCCCTCGTGGCCTCCCCTTTCCGCATGCTGCAGATGGCGGTTCTCTTTACCCTGACACCAGATCTGCGTCACGCCAACGGGGTCGAGGAGCGACGCCGCATCTTGCGTCGCGAGATGTTGCTCGTCGCCGGTGTGTTGGGGGCAGGCTCGGTGGTCATCTGGTATGCGGCTCCCCCGCTAGCGCACTGGTTTCTGGCGGGTCGTTATGAGTTGGGCCCTGGCCTCATGTGTGCTGCACTGGTCTCGGGCGCCTTGAAACTCTGCAGTGCCTTCGCCACGGGAACCGTCATTGCCCTGTCGGAGGAAAAAGGGTTGCGTGTCCTCGGCGTGGTCTCATGGGCGACCATTGGACTGAGTATCGCGGCGGCCGTCGTCGCGGTGCCCTGGGGGCTCGTCGGTGTGCTGTACGGTATCTCGACCGGATGGTTGGTTCGCAGCGCGATCGCCGCTTGGATGGCTATCCCTCATTTACGGCGGCCTGACGCACGCCTCCCTCGAGCTCCGTTCGGGGATCGAAGCCAAATGCCCCCCGCGCCGCGCTGATATCGAACGCGTTGTCATTCTCGAAGAACGCGAGGGTGCGCCGGGAGATGGGCGGCTCCGCTCCCACGACCGCACTCACCTGCTCAGCAGCCCAGCCTACCGTCAGGCCCATCCAGCGAGGCGCGTGCAACGTCGGCGGCCGGACGTCGATCGCCTTGGCAAACTCCCCAACCATCTCCGCCACCGTCATCCAACGCGGACCGGCCAGGTTGAACGTCCTGCCGGCCACCTCCGCTGGAGCCAGCGCCGCTGCTTCCACGCCTTCCAGGAAGTCATCGATGTAGAGGGGATGGCGCAGATTGTTGCCCGGGCCGATGTAGAAAAAGCGGCCTTTGCGCAGCGACCGCAGGAGTTTCGCAGTCCGCGGGCAACCCGCTCCATACACCCAGGACGGCCGGATGATGACCACGTCGAGACCGGTACGGGCCGCAGCGCGCCGTGTGACCTCCTCTCCAGCGGCCTTGGTGCGCTCGTAGTCATTCTCCGGATGTAGTGGAGCATCTTCCTTGGCAGGTGGCGCGGCGACGTGACCGTACACTCCCACGCTGCTGACCTGTACCAGGCGGCGCGCGCCGGCGTCGGCGCTGAGCTCGACGATGCGCTCCAACGCCCGGACATTGACTGACTCGAAGAGCTCATACCGGGCATGCACATCCAGGTGCACACTGGCGAGGTTGAAGACATACCCGACGCCCTCCAGCGCCGCCTGCAGCGCCGTCGCGTCACGGATATCGCACACCCGGTATTCGATGTTGGCAGGAAGCTCGCGGGTCGCGGGGTGGATGTCGATCGCGCGCACCGACCAGCCACGCGCGGCGAGATAACGGATGAGGTGGGAGCCGATGAACCCACCGGCTCCCGTCACGAGCGCGCGCGGAGTGCTGCTCATCCGGGCTGGCCCATGGGCCCTCCGGGCTGACCTGTGGGATTTGCGGGCTTGCGGGCGGCCACCGCGACTGCGTAGCCGCCGCGGCCCGGAATCAGCCGGTCGAACAGAGAGAACAGGTACATGAACGGATAGATCAGCGAATACATCCGGTATTCCTTGCGCACGGCATCCAACTCGCGCTTCGAGGTTGGCGCGATCGTGCCTTCCATGGCCGGTGGATGGGCTTTCTTCTTCGCCAGCACCTTCACGTAGGCGAAGTTGATGACCAGCTCGGCAAGCTCGGTGAAGAATCGCGCATAGCCTCCCGAGCCCACAGGCTGCATTCCCGCCCCGCGCAACATGCTCTCGAGCTCCCCGATCCGATAGCCCTGGACAACATGACCATAGGCTTCCGGGCCCATGCCGATCCGGCGCTTCAGGGCTGCCACCGGCAGCCGGGTATCACCGTTGGGTGTGGTGATGATCGCAAGTCCGCCGGGTGCGACCACGCGTGCAATTTCGCGGTTGAGGCCATCGATCACCCGAAAGTGCTCGTGGACGTCGATGACGATCACGACATCGAAAGCGGCATCGGGAAAGGGGAAGCGCTCGATGTCGACATGGGCGACGGGATCGCCGAGAAACTCGGCCATCTCGGGGATGCCCTGGGGATAGACCTGGCCCCAGCTCCAACGTCCGCCGGCTGCCCGGAACTGGTAGTTCATGGCGCCATTGTTGTCGTGCCCGGAAATCAACAGGCAGCGTTGCTGGTCCACGGCGCCCATCAACCGCATGAGCAGCGCCACTTTCTGTCGCTTTTTCAGCGACTTCTGGTACATCTGCAACTGCCACGGCAATGCTGTAGCGGGAGGTTGCGCCATCTGACCCTGGGCTTGCATCAAGTTGGTCCTCGTTGTACGCCAAGTGAGCTCATGCCGCCACCGGATGCGGGTCGGCGTGCAATGGGCCCCTGAAACTGGCTAGTTCGGCTGCGGCGGCCTCGACCTCCGCCGCGATCTCGCGACGGTTCCAACGCAACTCCCGTGCCATTACCGCGGCACACGCAGCGAGTACGGACCGATCGAGAGCTGCACTCAGGTAGAGCGGGATTCTGCGCCTCACCACGTCGCTCAAGCGCATCGCCATCTCGTGCCGGGCGGCATGCACGACCTGGGCAAATACCAGCGGCAGATCGGGCACGATACGCGCGGCCAGCGTTGGATCGGCATCCACAGCCCAGTGTGGAGTGGCTGTGTCGAGTTTTGGCTCGCTCAGTGTAGGTGGCGCGACCCTGCCAAGATGACGCAGTGCCTGTCGGGCCACGCTCGCCCCGACAGCCCGCGCGGTCGTCCACTTCACACCGACGATCGATAACACTCCGCGCAACCCTTGCGTCGCGTGATTGATGATCTGCGGCGTCCGCTCCAGGACGACTTCCGAGCCGACCCCGGTCGTTTCCGGGAGCAGGCCGCTGAAGACCCCGCGCACGTCCGCTCCCTCCAGGCGGTGCTCGCCCAACAGGGGGTTGATGTCAGCGAGAAATTCCAGAACTTCGTCCCGACTCACTACCGCAACCCGCGTCTGCGGGTCGCACCGCAGATGGCGTGTACCGAGCAGCGAGTAACCATTCCATGGCACGACGAAGTAGGTTTTGTTCCGCGCCGTCAGGCCGAGGGCATCCCGGAACGGGAACTTCCGGACGAGCAGGTTGAAGGCCTTCGAAGCCTTGAAGGCCGGCACCGGGCGGCGCGCATCACTCCCCAGCCACTCCTCGATCCACGGTCCCGCCGCGTTGATGATCATCCGACCCTGCAGATCCATCAGGCGTCCGGTCAATTCATCCCGCACTCGCGCACCGTGGACCTGGCGCCCGTCTTGCAAAGGTTGCAGCGCACGCACGTAGTTTGCCGCCCGGGCACCGGCACTCACCGCGGCGGCGACCACGGCAAGCTGCAGCCGTTCGGTGTTGAGACAAACACCGTCATACCATGCGGCCGCCCCGTTGTCTCCAGCGACGGCCAGGCCCGGGAAGAGCGCCGTGAATTCGGGCTCGCTGAGCATCGCCCCGCGGGGAATCTGCCGATCGGTCGGCAGGTTCCGATTACGATCACGACTGACCAGGTCATTGATCCAGAGTGCGCTCCGCAACAGCGTGCGGCTGCGGGCTCCGTGTTTCTCGGCCGGCAGCACGAATCGCAGCGGCTCGGTCAACTCCGGTGCCAGGCGCAGCCATTCACGACGCTCGCGGATCGACTCGCGCATGTGTACGAAGTCGAGTCGCTGCAACTGTCTGAGCCCCCCGTGCAGGGTCCGCAGGCTGTTGCTCGAGGTGGCCTGGTTGAAATCACCCGCCTCGATCAGGGCGACCTTCAAGCCGCGACGCGCAGCCTCCCAGGCGGCACAGGCGCCATGAATGCCGCCGCCCACGACGATGACATCGTGCAACTCGGCAGACAGGCTCGCGAGATCACGCCGCATGGAGAGTTCCCGGCCGGCTCAGATCGCGAGCAAAGCGGTCGCGCCAGAGTTGGAAGACCATCAGGGCCCATAACAGGTGACTGTGATTGCGGACGCGCATCTCGTGCTCGCGCATCAGCACAGCCACGTAGCGGGCATCGAACAAGCCGTCCCGCGCAAGATTGTCCGCGCTCAACAGCTCGTGCATGAGCGGATTCCACTCCTTGTTGAGCCAATTTTTCATCGGCATGCTGAAGCCCTCCTTGCCACGCCTGAGTATCTCGCGGGGCAGCCTCCCCGCGAATGCTTCACGCAGTATCCATTTGCGCACCCCACCGCGCAGCTTCAATGTCGCTGGGATCGCCAGGGCCAGGTCGAGCATTTCATTGTCCAGGTAAGGCACCCGGGCTTCGAGTGAGCTCGCCATGCTCATGGCATCGACCTTCGGCAGAATGTCCTCCGCGAGATAGAACCGCAGATCACACCGCATCTGGCCCGCGAGGCGCCCGGTAGGCAACGCATCGTCAAAGCCCGCCATCACGAGCTCACCGGTTTGCTCCGGAATCTGCGCCCGCAATTGCGACGCATAGAGCCGGACCCGGCTCTGCTCCTGGAGGAAGATCATCCACCGCATGTGTTGCCAGGGAGCCGGGAGAGCCGCGCCCTCGAGAAAACGACGCACCTGATTGCCCACGCCCCGCTTGCCCGATCCCATGGGCAAGAAACGCGCGAGACGCTCGATGTTGGCTCGCAACGAGCGCGGCAACCAGTCGAGCAGTCGTGCGCTGTATCTATCGGCCTGGTAGGTGTCATAGCCCGCGAACAACTCGTCCCCACCGTCGCCTGCGAGTGCGACGGTCACCCGGGCTCGCGCCATCCGGGCGACGAGCAGTGTCGGGAACACCGAGAAATCAGCGATAGGCTGATCGAGTTGGGCAACGACCTCCGGGAGCACGGACAGATAGTCCGGTGTCAGGACTTCCTCGTGATGTCGCGTGCCACAGTGATCAGCGACCCTTCGAGCGAACCGCAACTCGTTGTAGGACGCGTCACCAAAACCCACCGAGAATGTCAGTGGCGGTGTCTGCGACACCTCGCTCATGGCGGATACCAGTACGGAGGAGTCGATCCCACCGCTCAGGAAGGCACCAAGTGGTACGTCGCTCACGAGTTGGCGGCGTACCGCACCCGTCAACGTGGTGCGCAAGCGCTCTGCGATTTCAGGAATCGAGCCTGTGAGCGTGGGAGGCGTCGTATTACGCAGCGACCAGAAGGCCCCCTGCTGAACCGTGCCGTCGTGCCAGGTGAGCCAGGTTCCGGGCGGGAGTTTCCTGACATCCTTGAACAGTGTGGTCGGGCTGGCCGTGTACTCGAACGTCAATAACTGGTCGAGGCCCAAGGGGTCGATCTCGCGCGCCGAACCGCCGGCGGCCAGCAAAGATTTCACCTCGGAGGCGAAGTACAGGCTGCCACGGTGCTGACTGTAAAACAGGGGCTTGATTCCAACACGATCGCGCGCCAGCAAGAGGCGGCGCCGGGTGCTATCCCAGAGCGCGATAGCGAACATTCCATTCAACTGAGTGAGAAAGCCGGGACCGTACTCGTCGTACAGATGAGGGATCACCTCGCTGTCGCTGTGTCCCCGGAAGCGATGTCCCTTGGCGAGCAGGCCCGCGCGCAGCTCCCGATAGTTGTAAATCTCTCCGTTGAAGACGGCCTGCACCGTGCCTGCTTCGTTGGCCACGGGTTGATCGCCGGTCGCCAGATCGATGACGGCCAGGCGGCGCATCCCGAGCCCTATGCCCGGTGCTACGTAAATTCCCTCGCCATCCGGGCCCCGATGCCGCATGACATCGCACATGCCGCGGAGCAACTCACGCGCGGGGATCGAGCCTCGGGTTGCAATCCCTGCGATACCGCACATGGGCGCGCCCTTCAGGCCAAATGGCGCTTACGCAATTGCATCCCGATCTGGTTGCGGACGAAGCGCAACGGCGATTCGAGGACTGCGAAGCGCTCCGGCAGGGTGCTCGGCTGCTGGAGGACGCCCAGCAAGCTGGCCGCCGGACGGGCGCGATCGAGCGGGACCCGGATTCGGAAACCCATGCGACCGACCTTCGTGACATCGTGCGGAAAGGGCAGCGGGTCGGTTCCGGGCAGGTCGCGTACGCCCAGCGCGGCCGCACGCTCGAAGTGCTGCGGATAGCCCCAGAACCCCGGACGGCCACCCTCATCGCCCAGAAACAGAGTCGGGCGGCGAAACTCTTCGAGAAGCTGGTTCAGGAGGCGCCCGCGCTTGAACAGCCATTTTCCGGGGCCCCAGGGAATGACGCGCGGTACGCCCCAACGGGCCGTCTCAGCGAGCACTTCCCTGATGGGCAGGCCATCCGGGAGGCGTCGGGTGGTTCCCAACACCAACACCTCGAGCCCTTCACGGCAAGCCACCTGCCGGCCGGCAACGATGAACAGTTGACGCTCGCCGCTGACGGCCAGGACGCTGTTCTCCTCCTCGGTAGGCATCGCGGCCCACTGACGCAGGGCGAGCTTCTCGCCAGCGGCCGTTCCTCCGTGTGCGAGCGCGTAAAGCGAACCGAAATAGTCGTCTGCGGCACATTCTGTCATCAGCAGAAACAGGGCGCGGTGCGCGGCATCCACGCTACCGCCCTGGACAGCCGATAGATTCGCGTAAGCGTTACTCAGCAAGTCATCCGGGCGGTAGCACGGATGGATGTGGACGTGGGCATCGACGACCGCGGTAACGGTGCTCATGGTTGCCTGGTGAGCCATTGGATACGGTTCCGGGTCTTGCAGCCCGGATGTACTGCTCAGAGCAAGTTTCGATCCCAAGCGGGAGGCTGGTCCTGGGAGAGTGGGCGCCGACCGGTCCACCTGAGCCCACCCGCTGCCGATCCGCAGAACAAAGTCGCCGGCGCCGCGTTCAGAAGTACGATGGAATGGGTGATACGGTTTCTGATCGGCGGCGCAGTCGTCTCGGCCTTCGCGCTACTCGGAGACGTCGTGCGGCCGAAGAGCTTTGCCGGCATTTTCAGTGCCGCGCCCTCCGTAGCCCTGGCGACCCTTGCTTTGACGGTCCATGGCGAAGGCCCGTCCTACGCCGCCACCGAGGCACGCTCAATGATCGCCGGGGCGACAGCCATGGCTCTCTACGCAGCACTCTGCAGCCGCATCATGTGGAGGATCCCCATTTCCGTCAAAATCGTGACGCTCGCGGGCTTGGCCTTATGGCTGATTGCGGCATTAGCCGGCTGGGCCCTCTTCCTGCGTGGCAGCTCATGAAAGTCACGATGGACGTGGCCGCGTTGCGCGGGACGCACTGGCAACAATACGCGGTGCGCTTCGTATTGGGCGGCTTAGTCACACTGTGCGCGGGAGCGGTCGCGAAGCTCTTCGGTCCCGGGATCGGGGGCTTGTTCCTCGCCTTTCCCGCCATTTTCCCAGCCAGTGCGACGTTGATCGCCAAGCGAGAACAGCAAAAGAAATCTCAACAAGGTCTGCACGGCACCGTGAGAGGTCGTCGCGCCGCAGCCCTCGATGCCGCCGGTGCCGTGTTGGGTGCTACAGGCCTGGTCGGGTTCGCGCTGCTGGTCTGGAGGACGCTCTCCAACCTGCCCACGGCCGTAACGCTCCTGGCTGCAACAGTTGTTTGGCTTGCGATCTCGCTACCGCTGTGGTGGTGGCGCAAGAGCCACCCGTGGCGCCGTTAACCGGGAGGAACCCATGGCCAAGCGAAAGCCCAAGACTCGAGCCCTTGCAGACCCGACCCAACTGTCCGCATTCGACGCTGATGATCGGGTCGTCGTCATTATCGAGACCCCGAAAGACAGTCGCAACAAATATGCGTTCGACCCGCAGGAGCGGGTCTTCGAGTTGAAGAAGGTGCTCCCGGCCGGAATGGCCTTTCCCTACGACTTCGGCTTCGTGCCCTCAACCGTTGGCGGCGACGGCGACCCGCTCGATGTCCTGGTGCTGATGGATGAGCCTGCTTTCCCGGGCTGCAAGCTCACGTGCCGCCTCATCGGGGTGATCCAGGGAGAACAGGGCAAAAAGAAGGCTGTCGAGCGCAACGACCGGGTCGTGGCCGTGGAGAACGGCAACCATAGCTATGCACACATCAAGCACATCGACGAGCTCGGGAAACACTTCGAGCGCGAGCTCGAGGAGTTCTTCGTCAACTATCACCGCCTGGACGGCAAGGATTATCGCGTCCTGGGTTTGAAAGGGCCCGCCGCGGCGCGGCGCTGTGTTGCCAAGGCTCGCAAGTAGGCCCACGGGCAAGTCACCCGCGGCTGTGGCTCATAACATCGGTCGACCCCCGGTGACCGGCAACACCGCACCACTGATGTAAGTGGCCGCGTTCGAGGCCAAGAACACGTACGCCGGGGCCAATTCCGCCGGCTGCGCGGGCCGTCCCAGCGGCGTGTTCTCTCCAAAGTGCGCCGCCTTCTTCGCATCCATGGTCGACGGAATCAGGGGCGTCCACACCGGCCCCGGCGCAACACTGTTGACCCGGATCCCACGCTCGGCCAGCAGTTGGGCCGCGCCACTGGTGAAGTTGGCGATCGCGCCCTTGGTCGTGGCGTACGGCAGCAGCTCGGCATTGGGGAACTTGGCATTGACCGAGCTGGTATTGATGATCGAGCTACCCGGTTGCATGCGTGCGGCTGCCGCCTTGGCCAGGTAGAACATGGCGAGGATGTTGGTACGGAAGGTCCGATCGAGCTCCGCGGCTGTGAGATCTTCGATCTTTTCGTGCGTAGCCTGAAACGCGGCGTTGTTGACCAGGATGTCCAGCCGCCCTAACTCATCTACCGCGCGCTTCACGAGCTCGATGCAATGCTGCTCCTCCCGGATATCGCCAGCCATGACGATCGCCCGACGCCCGGCGCGTTCGACCCAGCGCGCGGTGTCCTTGGCATCTTCATGCTCTTCCAGATAAGAAATCAGCACATCCGCACCTTCGCGCGCAAAGGCGATGGCGACAGCCCGGCCGATACCCGAGTCACCCCCGGTGACGAGCGCTACACAACCTTTGAGCCGCCCATGGCCTTCGTAAGACTGCTCCCCATGATCTGGAACGGGTTGCAGGGCTGCCGTCTTACCAGGCATCGGTTGCTGCTGCTCGGGAAACGGCGGGCGCGGCCCGGCCGAGCGGGGATCTTTCAACATAACAGGCCTCCGCGAGGCGAATGGAACAATAGTGACGCAACACTTCGCGGCGAAGTTTGTTCCGTCCCGCCCCTGGCCGACGACGTCCAAGCTCCAGTTCAGCGGGTTCGAGTCTTGCGACGGCCGTCGTATGAGCCTACCTGTCGATCCACGCAAGGGCACTCCAGATCCCACCGTATCGCAAGAGGAATTCAAGCGACGCTTTCTGGCTCAATACATCGACCCTGCTTTTGCGCCGCTGGCTGCCGAGTTGGATCGTATTGCCACGGCTGCCTATGAAGGCTACTCCAACAGCCGCAAGAGCCCGAGAACCCGCCAGGCAGGGCCGGGATTCGCCGACCCGGACTATGACCTGGCCTGCGACTGGATCGCTGCCCAGGCGGCGGTCCGCCGTGCCCAGGCCGAGCACGACGACCCGGGTGGCCCCGCCCGGTTCCTGCTGATCAATGCCTCGAGTCGCAGCGAGCACACTTGCCCGGGTGAGATGTCGAAGTCATATCGGCTGATACAACTGGCGCACGAGATTCTCGCAGGGGCAGCCGGCACGACGGTACAAATCCTGGATCTGAGTCGCCTGGCCTCCGAGTATGGCCGCAAGATCTACCCATGCAAGGCTTGCTTTTCGACGGCCGCGCCGCTGTGTCATTGGCCCTGTTCGTGTTATCCCAACTACTCCCTGGGTCAGACCCAGGACTGGATGAACGAAATCTACCCACAATGGGTCGCCGCCCACGGCGTCATGATCGTCACGCCGGTCAACTGGTACCAGGTCTCTTCGCCGTTGAAGTTGATGATGGATCGACTGGTGTGCGCCGATGGAGGCAACCCCGATCCCACGAGCACGCACGGCAAGGATGCCGCAGCCGCGAAACAGCTCGAGTTGGCAGGATGGCCTTACGAGCGGCATCTGAAGGGACGACAGTTCGCGCTCGTGGTCCACGGCGATGCAGCTGGCGCCGAAGGGGTCCGGCGCAGCCTTGCGGACTGGCTGACGTCCATGGAACTCACCGCCGCGGCGGCACTCGATCGGTATATCGGCTATTGGCAGCCTTATGCGACCAGCCACGAGGAATTGGATGAGGACCAAGCCGTCCAAGAGGAAGTTCGTAACGTCGCTCGCTCCCTGCTCGAAGGGGTTCTCGCGATGCGCAGCGGACGACAAATCGCACCGGGTGCGGAGCTCGAGGCACCGCGGAATAAATAGACAGGAGTGACACCATGCCCCGAAGCAACGAAATCGATCCAGTCGAATCGCCGTTGGATCCCGACACAGTGCAGACTCAACCCCCGCTCAGTGGAACCGTGGATGACGATGACGACACGGACGACGAGCGATGGGATGAGAACGAGGCGCCCACTCGCCAACTCTGACGCTCGAGGTTGGCGCCGCCCGTCTGCCGGGTCGTCAGGCGGTAGAGGGCGGGCAACACCAGGAGACTCAGTACGGTGGCGGAAATGATGCCACCGATTACAACAGTCGCGAGTGGCCGTTGTACTTCCGCGCCCGTGCCCGTATTGAGCGCCATTGGCAAGAATCCCAGCGAAGCGACCAGGCCGATCATCAGAATGGGCCGAAGGCGTAGCAAGGCTCCGCGGGTGATGGCCTGCTCGACGGGTACACCTTCCTGGATGAGATCGCGGATAGCGGACACCATCACAACGCCGGTGAGCACCGCGACACCGGACAGTGTGATGAATCCGACTCCTGCGGTAATGGAGAGAGGGATACCGCACAGGAGCAGCGCAAGCACGCCTCCTGTCAATGCGAGCGGTACTCCCGAAAACACCAGCAGCGCATCCTTGACCGAGTGGAAGGTCATGAAAAGCAGACCGAAGATGAGCAACAGCGAGACCGGTACAACGGTCTGCAGGCGCTCCGCTGCCGAGGCGAGTTGCTCGAAAGTACCGCCGTACCGTACGAAGTAGCCGGGGGGCAACTTCAGGCCAGCGTCGACTTTATTGTTGATTTCCCGCACGAACCCCGCGAGATCCCGGCCGCGTACGTTGGCGGAGACCACGATGCGTCGCTTGCCGTTGTCGCGAGAGATCTGGTTCGGTCCTTCTACCGAATTGATGGAGGCGACCTCTGCGAGAGGGACATACTGACCGTTGGGGCGGGCAATGGGCAGGCGCGCGAGCGCTTGCGGGTCGATCCGCAGCCGCTCCGGCAGCCGGACCTCCAGAGGATAGCGGGCGTCACCTTCGTAGATCAGGCCGGTCTTGCGCCCTCCCATCGCTACGGATACTGCGTCCTGTACGTCCGCCACCGTCAGCCCATAGCGGGAGAGCTCAATGCGGCGCGCTTGTATGGTGAGCAGCGGGAGACCCGCGACCTGTTCCGTTTTGACGTCCACGGCCCCGGGTGTCTTCTCCACCAACCGCTGTACTTCGCCCGCGAGCTTCAGCAGCATGTCCAGGTCATCACCAAAGATCTTGACCGCCGCATCGCTGCGCACCCCGGAAATGAGCTCATTGAAGCGCAGTTGAATGGGTTGCGTGAAGCCGTAAGCGGTCCCGGGCACGGACTCCGCCGCCGCGGCCATTTCCTCCAGGAGTCGGGTCTTGGGTTTATCCGGGTCGGGCCATTGATTGCGTGGTTTGAACATCACGTAAGTGTCTGCCCTCGCCGGCGGCATCAGATCGGTGGCGACCTCGGCGGTCCCGTTACGCGCGAAGACCGTCTTGACCTCCGGCAGCTTCAGGAACGCCTCGTTCAGCATGAGCTGCATCCTGACACCCTGCTCCACTCCTGCCCCGGGCGGGCGAATGGCTTCCACGGCCACATCGCCCTCGTCCAGGTTGGGAATGAACTCGGCACCCATGGTGGAGGCAAGCGCCCCACAAATCAGCACGAACACGACCGCGCCCGCAGTTACCGCCCAACGAGCCCGGAGAGCGGCACGCAGTAACGGCTCGTAAACACGCTTGGCGGCGGCGACGATGAAGTTGTCACCCTCCCGTATTTTGCCCGTCAACAGGAGCGCGCACGCCGCGGGAACAAAAGTGACGGAGAAGATCAAAGCGCCCACCAATGCCGCGATCACGGCAAACGCCATGGGGTGGAACATCTTGCCCTCGACCCCGCTCAGGGCAAAGATCGGCAAATTGACCAGCACGATGACGACGACACTCACGAGGCTCGGTCGGAACACTTCCCGTGTTGCCTTGTAGACCACCTCCAACCGCTCGGGACGCGCCAGCAATCCACCCTTGGCGTGTTGCGCCTGCGAGAGTCGCAGGATGCAGTTTTCAACGATGATCAGTGCGCCATCGACAATGAGCCCGAAATCCAGCGCACCCAGGCTCATGAGATTGCCGCTGATGCCGTTGCGGACCATGCCGGTGAACGTGGCCAGCAGCGACAGCGGAATCACGAGTGCCGTCAAAAGAGCGGCGCGCAGATTGCCCAGAAACACAAACAGCACCGCAATGACCAGCAGGGCTCCTTCGAGGAGATTCTTCTGCACGGTGGCGATAGTCTTGTTGACCAGAATGGTCCGGTCATAGACGGGCTCCGCCTCGACACCGGGCGGCAGCGTTTTGTTGATCTCGGCGAGCCGGAGACCAACGCGTTGCGACACGGTACGGCTGTTCTCACCGATCAGCATCATGGCGGTACCCAGCACAGTCTCGGCAGCGTCGCGGGTGGCAGCGCCGGTGCGTAGCTCCTTGCCGATGCCGACCTCCGCGACGTCGTTGACGGTAACGGGGATGTGATCCCGGTTTGCCACAACGGTGCGCCGGAGTGCTTCGATGTCAGCGATCTGCCCGGGCACCCGGACCAGCTTCTGCTCGCCGTTGGTTTCGATGTAGCCCGCGCCAACATTGACGTTGTTCGCTTCGAGCGCCTTCAGGAGATCGCCCAGCGTTACCCCGAATGCCAGCAGGCGCGCCGGATCAGGTGCCACCTGGTACTGCTTGGCGTTGCCGCCAATGCTGTTGACCTCGGATACACCGGGCACTTGCCGCAGTTGTGGCCGGATGATCCAATCCTGGATGCTGCGCAGGTCCGTAGGCGTGTAAGCCGTACCGTCGGGCTTTCGGGCACCCTGCTGCGCCGTCACCGTGTACATGTAGATCTCGCCGAGCCCGGTGGAAACCGGTCCCATTTCGGGGCTGACTCCGGCGGGAAGCTGGTCTTTGATCTGTTGCAAGCGCTCGTTGAGGAGTTGCCGTGCGAAGTAAATGTTCGTGCCATCCTTGAAAATGACGGTCACCTGGGACAGCCCGTACGCCGATACCGAGCGTGTGCTCTCGAGCTCCGGGAGTCCGGCCATCGCGGTCTCCACCAGAAACGTCACGCGTTGCTCGGTCTCGAGCGGGGAATAGCCCGGTGCCTGGGTGTTGATCTGGACCTGGACGTTCGTGATGTCGGGTACTGCGTCGATCGGGAGCCGCTGATACTGAACGTACCCATAGGCGCCGAAACCCAGTATCACGACCAGAACGAGCCAGCGGTTGAGGATGGCGAACCGAATGATCCGATCGATCATGTCAGTCCTCCTCCGCCGCGGATTTGAGCAGGTCTGCCTTGATGAGATAGCTGTTGCGCGCGGCGTAGCGGTCGCCGGCATCGAGGCCCTTCAGGACCTCCACGGCGTCTTTGGCGCGGCGCCCCAGCTCGACCTGCCGGGGCTCGAAGCGTTGCCCCACCTGAACGAACACGACCGGCTTGCCTTGCAACTCCTGTAGGGCGGTCGGTACCACCGCTATGGGCACTTGCGCATCGCCGCTGACGACCTCCCCCGAGACGAACTGACCGGCGACCCAATGCCCGTCCTGGTTGTCGATCACGGCACGCGCCATGACGCTCTGACTGTCGGTCTCGCCGGCGGATGCGACGTAGGTGATCCGGCTTTGCACATTCGCATCTTCATCGGCACTGTGGATCAACACTGTCATGGCGGGACGGACATGATCGAGGTCATGAGCAAACACCGAAAACTCGACCCAGACGGTCGACAGGTCTGCCACCCGCATCAATACGGCGCTGCTGTCTACCGCATCGCCAGGGTTCGCTCGCCGATCGAGTAGTCGGCCTGTGTATTGAGATCGGATGGAATAGGTCTGGAGGCTTTCGTTCGATTCGATCGTCAGCAATTCCTCGCCTCGTCGCACCGGGTCGCCGGCACGTTTGCTGACACTGCGTACGACTCCCGGATAGCGCGCACGGATCTCCTGTTCGCGCTCGGCGTTGGGCCGAATGGTTCCGTAAAGAGTGAGCGTAGTGCGGATGCGGGCCGGGCCTGCCGCGACGACTTCGATACCCGCAGCGCTTGCGGCAGCCGGTGAGATCGCACCTCCCGGAGCTGCGACTTTCTTCTCCGGCTCGGTTGCGCCAGCGGCAGACGACGGTTGCTTCGAACAGCCGCCGGCGAGAGTGAGTGCGGCCGCAAGAACGGCGGCTGCTAATACCCTTGTCCAACGCGGCACGAGGGGCACTTGCGTGAGGTTCATGGTAGCTCTTGTGTCGTGGGTTGGCTGACGATGGGCTCTGCGGTGAGGCGCTCGATCTCGGCGATGAGTCGGTGGTAATCCGCGGCGGTTTCGATGACCGCCCCCCGCAGGCTGACGAGCTCCTGCTGTGCCACACCCAGCTCCAGGTATGAGAAACGGCCCCGGTCGTAGCCCACCTGCGTTTGCTCCAGTGCCGCGCGGGCTTGCGGGAGCGCTTCGCTCTGCAACGTGGATAACAGGTCGCGGCTGGAGACGACCTGTTGGTACAGAGCGAACAGCTCTGCCTCCAACCGTATGCGGGTGGCTTGCTCCTGCGCTTGCGTCTGTTGGCGGCGCACTCGTGCTTCGGCAGTAGTGCCCTGGTTGCGATCGAACAGGGGCAGTGCCATGGAGAAGCCAGCCGTCAATCCGACATCGCCCGTTGCCTGGAAGCGGCGTATCCCGACACCGACTGTCAGGTTAGGCCGCGACTGCGACTGGGCCAGTCGAATTTCGGCATCCCGCAGACGCGCTTCGGAGGCGAATCGCGTGAGATCGGGATTGCGAGCCATGCGATCCTGGAGCGTCTCGAACGACTCGAGCGGCTCCAGTGTGAGGAGCTCCGCCCGGGCGGAGTCGAATCCGGGATGGCTCACACCCCACATCGCCACGAGGGAGCGCTTTACCCCTCTGAGCAGACTCTCGGCCTGGCGCTCATCGGCATGCGCACGCGTCAGGGCGATCTGCGCCCGACTCAACTCGGCTCGAGGTGTGCGAGCGGCCTCGACGCGGGCAGTGATGGCTTTGGCGGTTCGTTCGGTCAAGTCGCTCGTTTCCCGTGCAAGGGAAACGCGCTCTTGGGCTGCCACGACATCGATGAATCGGCGGGTCACCTCGGCCAACACATCCAATTGGCGCGCCTGCTGCTCGACGCTCGCCAGGTCGCGGTCAGAATGGGCCAGCGCCACTCTCCGGCCGCGCTTATCACCCAGCTCGAGGACCTGACTCAGACTGAGCGTAGCTTGCCGCTCGTCCGGGGAAGCCGCGATACCCCGACCCGCAATGCCATCGATCTCGAGCGACACCTCGGGATTGGGACGGAGGCCCGCCTGTGTAATGCGAGCATCCACCGCCTTCAGTTCATACGAGTTGGCCTGCAGCTCGGGATTGCGCCGAATCGCCGCTTCAATGGCCTGGGGTAGCGTCAATACTTTCGTGGACTCTGCGGGTAGCGCGGCCGCAGCCGCGCCTTGCATGCCCAACAGGCATGCCAGCGCACACACTCGTTGCAAGTGTGCGGAAGAAAACCTCATGGAATGTCTCCATAACAGCGACACCCGTGCCTGTTACGGCACGAGCCTGTTCAACCACTCAAAAGACAGGTTGTAGAGACTTAAGCGGGAGGGCCGCGGGGCGGCGGTCGAAGCTCGAAAAGGAGTGTAGCGACGGGAACCGTCAGCCGCGGATAAGAAATTCGCCGGGAAGCGAGCCGCACGAGACCGAGCACGAACACGGCCGCAACCAGAACCGGCAGCAGGTCGACGCCGACGGTATCCTGTTTGACCAGCACGTTCCCGACCAGGCTGACATCCAGGTCTTCGTGGGGACTATTCGCGCCGAAGTGAAGATCCGCCTCGCCGTCGTCGACCAGGTGAAGGCTGGACCGGGGCTCGTGGCCATCGAAACACAGATGCAAATGCGTTCCGCTGACTCGCGCCATGATCAGGAGGGCGCAGGCCAGGAAAAGTAAAACGCGAGCTGTAGTGGAACTACTCACTGCACCAGTATCGGCGAGTTCGCGGCAATCATCAATCCGTAACCGCTTTTCGGGTGCGCGGGACCGATTCAAGTAAACTGCAAGCGTGAGTAACGTGATGAGTGATGTTACGCGGCGATGCCGTCCAATCGTGCTGGTGGCACTTATGTTCGCCTGCCGAGGCGCATTTGCGGCGGGCCCGACGAGCGCAGCGGTTCGGGATGTATGCCCGCGGCCGGCACCGGAGGCCGCCGTGGAAGATGCGGAAGAGCTTCGCAGCCAGGATGGTGTTCTGAAGGTCGATCTCACGGCGCGCAATGAAACTCAACCGGACGGCTCTATTCGCTATTGCTACCTCTTGGGAGATGGGAATCAATCGCCGACCTTGCGAGTGAAACCGGGTGATCTCCTGGTGCTGCGCCTCAAGAACGACTTGTCCGAATCGAAGGGCTCGCACAGCGCACACTTACACGAGGGGCCACGCGTCGCAGGGGATCCCTGCACGAGCGCCACCATGACGGCGACGGCGACGAACCTCCACTTTCACGGCCTCACCATTCCTCCCGTGTGCCACCAGGACGAGGTATTGAGGACCTCGATTCAGCCTGGTGATCCGCCGTTCGAATATCGGTTTCGGATTCCCGACGACGAGGCTCCGGGGCTATATTGGTACCACCCGCATATTCACGGATTCAGCAGTCGCCAGGTGCTCGGCGGTGCTTCCGGCGCACTCATCGTGGAGGGCATCGAGCGAGCCAACCCCGAAGTTGCCGGGTTACCCGAGCGGGTGCTCGTCATTCGAGACCAGGACCTGGCGAAGCCGGACGCGTCCGCCACACCGGGAAATGCGGGAATGCAGGCATTCGTCGATGCCGATGGGGATGCGATCAATAGCGGGACCGGAGGCGGCAAACCTGCGAAGGACCTCTCGGTCAACTACGTACCCGTCACCTATCCGAACTACGCACCTGCGTCGATCTCCATGCGCCCCGGTGAGCGGCAACTCTGGCGGATACTCAACGCGACGTCGGTCACTTACTTGAATCTCGCCGTTTTAGTGAAGCGTGGACCTAAGTTCCGCGCGCAATGGTTGGGCGTGGTTGGGATCGATGGCGTGCCGCTGAACGCGAAGGGTAGCCCGGGCCATGCTACTGAATGGTTGCAGAACATCGTCGTCGCACCAGGCGCACGTGTTGAATTCATCATGCTAGGGCCGCCGGCGGGAGCGCCGGCGATGCTGGTGACGCGCTGGGTCGACACGGGCGCTACTGGCGAAAATGACCCTAACCGGCCACTCGTATCGATCGTTGCAGCGGCTGACGCTCGGGAGCCGCACTCCATTGTTCCAAAGGCCTCCGAACCGCTTCCCGCCCCCGCCCGCCCGTGGGTGGGCAGCGTGCAACCAACACGCGTTCGCAAACTTTATTTCTCGGAGGATGCTCCGGACCCGGCTCATCCCAACGCTCCCACCCACTTCTATCTGACGTTGGAAGGTCAAACGCCGCAGGCCTTCGACCCAGCCTCAACGCAGCCGAGCATCGTAGTCAACCAGGGAGATGTGGAGGACTGGATCATCGAAAACCGTTCCCCGGAGCGGCATGCCTTCCATATCCACCAGGTTCACTTTCAATTGGTGGAATGGCTGGGACTGGCCGCGAATGAACCGTTCTTACGCGATACCATCAATGTCCCCTTCTACAATGAGGGAATGAAGTCCTATCCCAGCGTTCGGATCCGCATGGACTTTCGCGATCCGAACACGGTGGGCACCTTTGTATATCACTGCCATCTCCTCGATCACGAGGACGGAGGCATGATGGGCCTCATCACGGTCGTGCCCGCTAAGAATCTCCCCGCCCGAGGCATCCGATAGCTCCGTCATACGATCGTAATCACCCGGTCATAGAGACTCGGTAGCGTCCGCTGCGCAAGCAAAGGGCCGCCGGGGGCGAATAACCAACATCCCGGGCACACCGAATTTCTTTTGGAGCTAAACGAAAATGAAACGCTTAGGTCTTGGCCTGAGCGGCCTCGTGGCCGCCACGATCGCGGGCGCTGCCATCGCCGCCGAGGGTCCCGTCCCGACCGGAATCGCCCATCTCGACCACGTGTTCGTGATCATGATGGAAAACCACACCTACCAGCAGATTATCCAAAACCCGGCGATGCCGTTCATCAACGGCCAGATCAAGAACCACCAGGTCAACCTGGCCACCAACTATTTCGCAGTCGGCCACCCCAGCCTCACGAACTATCTGGAAATCGTCGGCGGCTCGAATTTCGGCATCCGCAGCGACAACAACCCGGACTGGCACAATCATAGCTGCCAGCCGAACCTCGCTTCCGGAGTCCCGAATGCCGATAACGGTGGCGGGAATGCTCCCTACCCCGTGGAGTCCGGCGCTGTGTGTCCGATCTCAGGCGTCGGCACCGATGCGCCCACGGAGGCTGTCGACTCCTGGAACGAAGTGTCCCCGCCGATCTTCAACTTCCTGGCCAACATCGACGGCGTGCAGGCCGTGCCCGCTGCCAGGAACACTGTCGGCAAGAGCATTGCCGACCAGATGGTCCGCGTCGGCCTGCGCTGGAAGTCGTACCAGGAGAGCCTGCCCGTGACGGGGGCCGATGGCATCGACAACAGCAACGGCACGGCGACCGACAAAACAACCTATTACGCCAGCGCGCCGCTGTCGCCCACGAACCTGCCGCCGCTCACATCGGCCGGGCTGGTGGCGGCTTATGCGGTGAAGCACAATCCTTTCGCGTACTTCCAGAGTGTGCAAGAAGGCTGGGATCCCGAGAACAGCCTGCATAACATGGTGGGTTTCGATGGTCCGCGCGGCTTGTATGCGGACCTGGCGAGCGGCCATGTCCCTGCCCTCTCATTCATCGCGCCGAACCAGTGCGACGACCAGCACGGCCGCGGCAATGGCGATGCGTTCTGCCAGTTCGACCAGGGAACCGCCGCGTTCCAGGGCCTTACGGACGGCACCCAGGTGGGTTTGAACCCGGGTCTGGCCGCACAGGCTGACACGACTGTCGAGAAGATCGTCTCGAGCATTACCGCATCGCCCGCCTGGAAGGATGGCAACAACGCCATCGTCATCGTGTGGGACGAGAATGACTACAGTGGCGTTGCGAACGCGCCGGCTGCGAAGAGCCTGTTCCCGGTGCAAAACCAGAATGTCGTCGTGCTGACGGTGCAGACCAACGACAAATACAAGCATTCCACCGGCACCACGAGCGGGACTTTCTACAACAGCTACTCGCTGTTGAAGTCCCTCGAGGCTGGGTTCCGTTTGCCGTGCCTCAATCACGCCTGTGATGCGAACGTCAAAGTCATGTCCGACCTGTTCGGTTCGGACCACGGTCACTGGTAACTCCATGACCTCTACGGCGCGCTTGCCCTACTCCCGGGCAAGCGCGCCGGGATGATTTGCGGCGCATCCGAGTCCCTCGTTTCGCGCTGCACCCCAACGTTGACCTGACACGTCGGCCGCGTGGCGGCTGCCCGCCGGGAGTCAATCGTAGAACGCAGGGAGCGATTTCAGTCCGTCGGTCTGGCTCTTCTGGTGATTGATGAAAAACCGGGCTTTGTAAGCGGAGAGCAACTCCCTGACTCTGTGCATCGACTCGACGGATTCCGGCTTGCTGGTGTTGAGCGACGGGACGATGCCTTTCTCGAAATTCTCCCGCGAATGGGCCACATCACCGGAGAGCATGATGAAGCCGGAATGCCGCAGGTGGACCAGCAACGACTGGTGGCCGGGAGTGTGCCCCGGCGTAGCGACCAACGTGACGCTCCCATCCCCGAACACATCGGCATCGCCGTCGATGAGTTGAAGTCTCTTCGGGGTACCCAGGAGCCGGCGCGCCAGCGCCATCAATTGGTTGACGTTGTCGTTTGGACCGTCAGGAGAGTGTATCCACGTATACTCGGCTCGCTGCATCAGAACCATGGCGTCGGGAAACAAGCCCATGTTACCTATGTGGTCTCCATGCGTATGCGATATGGCAATCCGACCGATATCACCGGGCTTCACGCCAATTGCGGCGAGTTGATCTGTCAGTGACCGGTCGAGGTGATAAACGATCAATTTGGGCAGAGTGGACCAACCGCGGGGGTCGTTGAGCGTCGTCTCGGGAACACCCGTGTCCCAAAGCAGCCATTCGCTGCCATGCTTTATGAGCCAACACGTCGAGGAGAATTCAATACTCTTCCCGATGTTCTCTCCCGGTGTCCACACTGACTCATCGTTTGCGAGGGAGTGACCGCAGTCCAGCCGATAAAGCCTCGCGGCGACACCTGCCCTGGCGGGATCGGGCAGTCTGGAGCTCGGGCTCGCACCCGTCGTGCTGGCTACCGTGAGCATCAGGGCAAACACGAGATATGATGCCGCGACGCCTGTTTGTCTTGACATAGCGTCCCTATTCGGCCCGAAATCGTCAACGGCTGCTATAGCACGAAAGTATCGGCTGTCCCGGGTGTCACATGGGTCTCTCGTCCGGCCGCAGTGTCAGGACCTGGACGCCCCGCTTTGTCACGGCCACAGTATGCTCAAACTGGGCCGATAACTTGCCATCTTCGGTCACCACGGTCCAACCATCGGCCTCTGTCCGGACCGCGCGCCGTCCTTCATTGAGCATGGGCTCGATGGTGAACACCATGCCCTCGCGAAGGGTCAGGCCGGTGCCCGGTCGGCCGAAATGCAGGATCTGCGGTTCCTCGTGCATTTCCCGGCCGATTCCATGACCGCAATACTCCCGGACAATGGAGTATCCATGACTCTTGGCGTGGCGCTCGATCGCATGGCCAATATCGCCGAGCGTAGCGCCCGGGCGCACCGCGCGAATGCCTTGCCACATCGCCTCATAGGTCACGCGAACCAGGCGCTTCGCGGCCAGTGGCACCTCTCCGATCAAGTAGGTCTTGCTGGAATCGGCTATAAAGCCGCCGCTTTCAAGCGTGATGTCGAAGTTGACGATGTCACCATCGCGCAAGACGTCCTTGGTCGATGGCACGCCATGACAGACGACATCATTTCTCGAGCAGTTGAGCACGTAGCCATAGCCATACTGGCCCTTACTCGCGGGGCGCGCGCCGAGACGATTCACGATGAAGGTCTCGACCATGTCGTTCACCTGCATCGTGGACAGACCCGCAAGCGGGACGTCGTCCAGGAAGGTGAACACCGATGCGAGCAGTTTCCCGGATGCGGCCAAGGCAGAGACCTCTTCCGGAGACTTGGTCATCGGGCACCCATCCGCACCGATCGGGACTCTATACCGACCCGCTTCAGCTCCCGCGCGACGATGTCGTTGAATGTCAGCTGGGGGTTGAGCTCGCAGAGCATGCCCATCTTGATCCAGAAGGTCGCCTGGGCATTGATCGAGCGACTCGATACCGTGCTGGCTTTGCGGATCTGCTCATGCAGCTCGTCGTCGATGTTGACGATGCCCATCACCGGCCCTCCATATACGTTTCGTATATGAATCGTATATTGCGTAGTGCGGGCTTGGCAAGCTGCCGCGGGCAGCGCCCAAAAGAAAGCGTCGGGACAACTGGAGTGTCCCGCCGCTGGCGGCACGTGGGGTTGGACGGCGCCGCAGTGCTTACAACGAGCGCAGGAAGTTCAAGACGTCCTGCTGCTGGCTGGTACTGAGATTGAAGAAGTTCGTCACCACCTGGGTTGCTTCGGAACCGTTGCTCCGGTGGGCGTCTATCGCCGAATACACGCTCGTGAGGCTGCCGTCGTGCATGAAGAAGATGCGTTGGCCGAGACCCCACAAAGGCGCCGTGCGGAATTGATCGCCGCCCGCGCTACCTTGGCCCACGTTGTCGTTCAGGCGTGTCCCCATGTGATGGATCTCGAAGTCGGAGAAAGCCGCTACGACCTGCCCACCCAGAGAAGGCGTGATCTTCGAGGGCTGCGTCCCGTTGATGGACGGTGTGTGGCAGACGGCACAACCGACGCTGGTGAACAGGCGTTGGCCGTTGGCGATGGAGGTCGCCCCGCCGGGCGTGGTCGTCGATTGCACCGGTGGGGCCAGCAACCGCATGAACTGCGCGAATGCCTCGACGTCGCTCAAAACTGTGGCGTTCGCGACCGTGCTCCCCGGCTGGCCCGCGGTGGCGACGAAGTTGGTGGTATCTTCGGGATAGCCGGTGGTCGAGAGGTTCAGGCAACCCGGGGGAAGGCCATTGCCCTGGACCTCCTCTTCGGGATTGGGGCGATCCTGCTGGAACAGCTCGTTGGAGATGCCCATCTCGACGTTGTAGGCTTCGCCGGCAAACAGCAGCAGCGACTTGTTCTGTGCTTTCCAGCCGAAGCGGGCGATCGTGCCGTCGTTGCCGTTGCGGTTGAACGTGCCGCTGATCCCGAAGGGATTGCCCGCGTTGGCCGCGTGGACGGCGATCAACGTCGAGTCATCGAGGTTTTCGACCAGGCCGGCACCGAAGACCGGGGTTGGAATACGGAAAATGATGTTATTGGCGGCCTGCGCGGCGGCGAAGTTGGGCTGGTTCAGGCTGCAGGTACCGGCGCCTTGCAGTCCGGTCACGGTGAACAGGGTCTCGACGCCTCCGTTGGGCGCGCTGGTGTTGACTGTGCCGTTCCTGTTGAAGAAGAACGGGAAGCGGGCCTCCCGGGTCGGGCCGTTTTGCAGGATGAAGGTCGGGACGACGTTGTTCGGCCCTGCCATACCGGTCTGGACCGCGGTGAACTGCGGATTGTTGGCCACTCCCGAGCCGCCCACCGCCGGTTGCAAGTGACAGCCGGAGCATTGGTTCAGGTTGAATCGGGGTCCCAGGCCGTTGCCGGCGACCGCTTCCACGTCCTGGAACCGGTCGAGCCCGTTTGCGAAGAAGTCGTCGATGCCGGTCGGGTTTTTGGCCGCCACGGACGCCAACGGCAGCGGATTGAACTGAGTGGCTCCCGGCTGGCCATTGATCGGACCCGGTCTGACACCAGGGTCGACTTGCGCCCCGGCGGTTGCGGAGATGATGAGTGCTACAGCAAATGCCGCGGGCGCGTTCCTACGTATCATGTTGATTGCCTCTTCTCCCTGTGATGGCCGGTAGAATGAGTCCACCCCCCGTGCAACGGAATAGTCCTCACGTCGCTCGTGGATTCATGTGACGTGAACCCTTGGATCTATGAGGATCAGTCATTCACTCGTGCAACTTCCGTCATGACGACATGGCGGCCCGAATGTGCGGCTACACGCGGGGGAGACGAAAGTTGCAGTGTGGCGGTTGCCATGCGTATGACGCGCGCTCGCGGAGCACCCTTGCCCATCAACTCATCGAGCAGCGCTTGCGAGAACGACCAGTAGTTCAAGTCAGCCACCAACTTCACAGGCCCCGTGACCGCCTCGGGTAGCTCGAACTGGTAGGTCACCTCCTGGTAGCCCCCGGGGCTGATGCGTGTATCCCTGAGGATGCGATCCGCATCGAGAACATTGAGATCCACGGGTTTGCCGTTCTTGTCGCCCAGCTCGACCCTGAAGGTGCGGGTGCCGGGCTCGGTGCGTCCCGCCTTGAGCGCCCCGAGCCGGTAAATCGGCTCACCGCGGGCATCGAGCACCTGGAAGTCGAGCCACATCTCTCTGCCTTCCGGAAAACCGGTCGGCAGCTTGTGGCCGGCGCCGGTGTTCGTCACCCGAATGCTGACCAGGTTCGGACGGTCGAAACGCAGAGGGGCGGGTGTGAGGATCTGCAGCGTCGCGGCCGACTTCAACATGTCCTCGGCGCCGCCGGCGTGAATGTCACTGCCCAGGAGATGGGGAACGAGCGCGTTGCCACCGACGAAATAGTGGCTGTAGACGCGTTCCCGTTCCTTGCCGATCGGGCTGGCACGCCCTGGAGAGGGCTTCATGTGACAATCCTGGCACTGCACTCCCCTGCCCGCATAAGAGCTGTCCCGCCATTCGGTATAGGTGCGCTCCACCGGGACCCGGTTGAACGGGTGAGTGACGTCGTGGCAGTCGGCACAGAATTCCGATTGCGTGTGCAGTTTGGAATAGGCGGTGTCGTGAATGGGGGAGACGGCATCGTTGTAGGGTCCAAACTTCAACGGCTTGCCATTGAGCTTGGGTGTCAGGACATAGGAGCCATTGCCGACGCCACTGATGCGCGAAATGTTGTGACAGACCTCGCACTGGACTCCCTGTACAGCCGCTTCACTCATGTTTTTCCCGGCCGGGGAGGCTTCCCGGGTCACGACTCCGATCGGCGTATGGCAGCCCATGCAGAAGTTGTCGATTTTGCCGTGACTCAGGCGGCTCATGAGGCTCAATGCCGAGCGGTACACCGGATCGGTCCAGGCATTCGAGTGCATCGAGCCCTTCCACTGGTTGAAGATGTCCATGTGACAGCCGCTGCACAACACGGTGGGCTCAAACTGGCCTGGCGTGAGCTCGAGGCCGTCGGTGCTCGCCCGGGAGGGAAAGAACGGGCTCAGGCCCGGGATCGCGATCCCCGGGTCGAGGTTGTAGGTATTGTCGGGAGTCGGAACCATGCCGAATCCCGGCCCCCCGCACAGCGCGGGTGCGGATATGAGGGCCAACAGGATGACGGGGACTGCCGCAACGCGCCGATGTTTCACGACCATCACCTCCCTGTGATGATTCGGATGACAGCGCGGTCTATTTCAGCGTGTTCCGCTCCCTGTTGCGATAGATCGTTGGATCCGGGGCTTTCGATCAGGGGTACTCACCTGGATTAGTTACCGGCGCGCCGGATCTGCGTGGGATCGAACCGGGTGGCTATCGAGCCTGCGATGGTGACTGTCAGTGTCTTGTGAATCGTCATGGAATCCAATCCGGTCACAGACACGGCGACCTGGTAGTCGCCAGGGCGGGTGTAAGCATGGTGCACCCGTGTGCCCTCGAGGCTCGTTCCATCGCCGAAGTCCCAGTGACACGCGAGTAGTGGCGTTTCCCGGGACACGGCATCCGCCTGAAATGTCATAGCCTCGCCCGCTGTGCCGCCGCTCGGCGCCTGCAAGTTGATGGAGGGCGCAATGGCGGGCACGGTATTGTCGACGAGCTTGATCATGCGCACGGAGTGGGGTTTCTGCACCAGCGTGATCGTGCCGGAGGAGATCTCGCAGCATCCTTCCGCTCCCAGTACATCGATGAGCTTGTAATGACCGGGATCCTTCAGACCGAGTCGGGTCAGGTTGATCGCTCGAGTCCGCGAGGCCTCCGTCCAGTTGAATACCGTAAGCACCGCCTGGTGCTCATTTTCTTCGAGCAGAAAAATACTCGGCTGCTGGTCGCTCGGCGCATAGCTCAGCAAATCGATCGGCGTGGACGCACGCCCCAGGCGCGCCATATCCAGGAGGTCTGGATTCCTGACGAGCGACAATCGCTCCGGGGAGGCGCCCAACGTCGGGAGATCGTCGCCGATCTCGAACATGCCTCCCGAGACCGCCGACAAGGCGATGGACACCTTGGCCTCATCGAGGCTCAAGGGTCGCTGCCCACCATGCCAGGACTGATCGGTGACCGTCTGGGTCGAGACGGTGAAGGCATCCGGGTCGGCAACGAAGAAATTGCGATTCATGTAGTAGCGTGCCGCGACCCCTGAGGCGGCATCCCGGGTTGCGCCGAAGGTGTGGCCCGTATCCTGGGAGATGCGACCCGCGTCGACGAGCCCGACCGGATTCAACATCGGGCTACCGTCCTTATCGAGCACGACACCCTCGCCGACCGCGTCGCGAATGATTTTCAGGCCGATTCTCTGGGCTTCCAGGGCAGTCGTGTTGGGCCGGAAGTAGCTGCCCTCGATCGCCGTGTCATCCATGAAGTCCATCTTGATGAAGCGCACGCCCCAGTCGCGCAGCGTGGTGTAGGTTTGCCGCAAGTATTCCTGCGCACCGGGGTGGGTCGTATCCAGAACGTAGAGCGGATCCTTCTGGTCCGTGACGTGTCCAATGTGAATGGGCGCCCCGGCAGCATTGTGAACCAACCACTCCTTGTGATGTTCGTAGACCCAGGCGCGCTCCGATACCTCGAACGGCGCCGTCCACACTCCGAATGTCAGGCCATCGTGACGCACGACATCGGCGCTATGGGCGAGCCCGAGGGGAAAGCGGGATCCGTCCGTGGTCGTGTACTCACCCCGCGCGTATTGATAACCCTCGTCAATCTGAAAATAGGTATAGCCTGATGTTCTGAGGTTTTCGGCCAGCCAGGCGGCGTTGGTGGCCATGGTTCCCTCGCTGACACCAAAGTAGTACGCGGTCCAACTCCACCAGCCGATCGGCGTCGCGGCATCAACCCGCGCGTTGTGCAGCGAGCGCACTGTTCGCCCGTACTGCTCCAGTTGCGCATGATAGTCGGTACCGATGGCAAACATCAGGCGCTCGGACGAAAGACTCTCGCCGGAGCTCACGCGCAGGCTCAGATCGACCTGCTCGGCAGCCGGCGAATCCTCGAGGGACTCGCCTTTGAGAATCTCGGTCGTACCGGTTGAATCCACATCGTACGACAGGATGCTTGCGCCGGCGCCCTCACCTCTGACTTTCAGGTGGAAGATCGTCAGGAGCCGCTCGGAGGTGAGCGCGCCGAGGAACAGGCTCGCGCCGCTGCGGCGGTTGTAAATGAGTTGGCTGCCCACGGCACGGTGCAGCCCTTTCGGGCCAGCCCCGAGGTCACGAATCGCGAGCTGGGGCCGGTCCTCGCTGAAGCTGTCGGACAGAACGCGGTCGGCAGATGCCGCGGCCCCGAGATCGACGACCGGGGCACCGGATGTGTGAACACTTCGAATCGACTGCACGGAGATTTGGCGGTCTGTCGTGTTGTGCACCTTGACGGTTATTTCACCCCAGGACTGATCCCGGGGGAGCGACAGGACACAGACCAGGTCCGGCTTACCGGCCAGGCCGGTGTGAGTGACGGTCAGGGTCGATCCGGATGGCTCGACCTCGTGCCGTGGGTAGGCCGTCGAGCGCAACACCATCGAATCGACCACGGCTTCGACATCGGAACGAATCACGGGGCCCGCCATACCAGGCGAAGCAATCGAGTAGGTTCCATCGGCGTAGGCCCGTGCCGTCAATCCCATGCCTTCGATAGATCCCAACGACGGCGAGCCACCGGTCGCCAATGCCGCCTCACAAACTACGATCAGGCTTGCCGCGACGGCGCTGCGATTGGACAGGTTCATCTTGCCTACTCCGCACCGAACTTGTAGTTGGCCGAGAGCCCGAAGGTCCTCGGAGCCAACGTGCTGTAGGTGTAGAAATCCACCGCCGTAGACTCCTGGTTCATCTGCAACAGGGGATGGTTGTTGAAGACATTTTCCACAAAGAAGCCGAGGTCCAGCGGGCCCCGGGTGTAGGTGATCCGCGCGTTGGTCACGGAGTACGAGGGATCGGCCAGGACGTTGGGGTAGTAGTTCGCAGCCGCCGACCCCTGGGGCAGATTGGTTACGTACGGCCCATTGTTGTGACTTTTCCACTTGTACTCGCCGCGCAACGTCAACTTAGCGCCGCTCGGCAGCGGAATGCCGTAGTCGAGCCACGCGTTCGCATTCCAGGGTGCGTTCACTTGCGGGGTGATTCCCACGGTGTCGCCGCCTTGGGTCAACTGCGCACCGCTGCTCGCGAACAGGGTCTGGGTGTAATACGCATCCACGTACCCGACATTGAGGCCGGCGGTCAGGTCGCGCATGGGCGCCGCACGCAGACTGAGGTCGAAGCCCTTGAAAACGGCCTCGCCGGCGTTGAAGGTATAGGCGAAGGGGCAGATGGCCGGATTGATGAAATTCAACTGCTGGATGTTGGACCACTTGGCCCGGAACAGGCTGTAATCGAGCTGCAGCTTGCCGTTGAAGAGCGTGCTCTTCTCGCCGACCTCAAAGCTCTTCAGGGTGTCCGATTTGTAGGTTTGCGGGAAGTTGCCGCAGGTCGCCGGGATCGAGGAGTTGCCGCCGCCGAGCCGGAAACCCTTGGCGAAGGTTGCATAGAACAGGTTGGACGGATCGGCCTGGTAAGAAAGGGAGACGCGGGGTGTCGTGGGCGTCTCCTTTTGCGAGGGTGTCGAATAGAGTGTCGGCTCGCCGACGTTATAGATACCGTGTCCATTGACCGTGTGCAGGTCCGATCTCACGCGGGAGACGCGCTCGCCGAGTGTCACCGTGAACTGGTGCGTCAGGTGAAAGTCGACATTCGCGAAGAGCGCGAGCTGGTTATCCAGGACAGTTTGGGCGGCACGGAAGATCTCCGCGCCGGTCGGGTCGACGATCAACGAATGCATGAGCTGAAAGTCAGCCTGGTGCACGTGACTGTAGAACACCCCGGCGACCCAGGTGACCAAGGCCTCCGGATGGTTGGACGCCAGCCGGACCTCGGCGGTCGTCTGGTAGATCTGCTGCGCGTAGCGGGTGTTGTTGAGGTCATCGAACGAGGTCGGATAGACCGACCCCAGCGAACTGCCGAACGTCGTCCCGGTATTGCAGGGCGTGCTGTAACCCCCGCCGGGCGTATAGACGACCGTCTGCGGCGCGCAGTCGGGTGTAGGTGGATTGTATAGGAAGGCCTGATATGCGTTGGCAGCACCCTGGTCCAGGGTCACGTGCGCTCGGCGTTCCAGGTAGGAACCCACTGCCGTCAGGTCGGCGAACGGCAGATGCTCCTCGATTTTGAGTGTTGGCAGGACTGCGATGTCGCTCGCCTGTTCGGGCGCCAATCGGCCGCTGGCGAACTGCGAGACGGGGTAAGCGCCGCCAGCGGCGCTGGAAAATATCTTGTAGAACCGCCCGCTGTCGCCGCGAGCCGTGTCCTGATAGTAGAACGAAGGAGTGATGGTGACGTTCTCACCGGCGAGGAACGCCAGTGACGCTCTGACCGCCTTGTTGTCTCTCGTGTTCGCATTGCTGTCGACCACAGGCGCGGCGGCGCTCGGATTGATATCCTTCGGGATGGGATTGACGAGGTCGACCCAGCCGCCGTCACGGCGCTCGTAGGCGGCGATGCGGAAACCGGCCTCGTCCTTCACTATCGGACCGCCGAAAGCGCCCTGCAGCTCGTAAGTCATGCCGCCGCGCTCGTTCCTCCCGATCTCGGCGTGGGTGTAACCGCTGGCCTCCCTGATGTTGGGTCCATTAGGGATGAAACGCGCGGCGCCCGCCTCCGCTCCGGCGCCAAACAGAGTGCCCTGCGGGCCGTTCAAGATCTCCACCCGGTTGAGATCGAAGACGACCGGTAACAGGCTGGTAAAGTTGGTGGGCGACGAGAGGCGCGTCTGCATCGGTGTGTCGTCGTAGTAGACACCAACGACTGCTTCACCGGTGCTGGTGTTCATGCCGCGGATCGCCAGCGTGAGAATGGTGCTTGGGTTCGCTTGCGGCTCTGCGTACTGGAACCCTGGCGATACCGATGCAAGGTCGCTCACGCTTTTGAGGTTGGCCTCCGTGAGCATGCGTTCGTTGAACACATTCATGCTGACCGGCACACGCTCGGCCGGCTCGGCGTGGCGGGTTGCGGTGACCGTGATCTCTTCGAGGCCTTCGCTCGGCGCATCCCCGACGGGATCCGCAGCCAGGGCTGCGGCGCTGGAGAAAGCAATCAGCGCCAATCCCAACGCCTCCGCGCGCACGCCTTTGAAGGTGCGCGGCCACTCTCTTCGTTCCATTGAAACCCCTGCTATGGGCCTTGTTATGTGGCCTCTCCTTCTTGAACATAGTTCTAAGTTTCGTAAAGTTCAAGAAAGATATTTTCAGGTGTATTCAGCCGCTCACATTAGTTTCATTAAAGCTATACACCGTGAAAATATATCTATTGAAACTTATCGACTTCGAATACACTCACTTCGACGTGCGGCGACCGCCACACTTCTTTCGGAGAGTCGTTCGTGATCAAACGCCGAGACACCAGCAGTCGTCGCGAGCGCATCGTCACTTTGTTGCGTGAGCAGGGCAGCGTGCAGATCCCTGCGCTGGCCGAGTTGCTGGGAGTGTCTACCCAGACACTCCGCAAGGATCTGAACTTTCTCGATCGAAAGCGTATCTGCACCCGTTCAACCGGCGGCGCGATCCTGCATTCGGGTGCCGTGTCGGCCACGGAAGATGCGATCGACGTCAAGCGCACTTTGTTCGCCGCCGAGAAAGTCAACATCGGCCGCCGTGCCGCCGCACTCATCTCGGATGGAGAGTCTGTGCTGCTCGATTCCGGCACCACGACCCTGCAGATTGCGCGTCATCTCAACCCCAAGGATTCACTGGTGGTCGTCACGAACGACGTCGGCATCATGAACGAGCTGATGGCACGCGACAAAGTCCAACTGGTGTTTCTCGGTGGCACCCTGCGGCGCAAGAGCCTGTCCTTTTACGGCACTCAGACCGAGCGGACGGTGCAGGACCTGCACGTGGACAAGTTGTTCCTGGCGGCCGATGGATTCGATATCGACAAGGGCATCACCACGCATTTCGAGCCGGAAGCGCAGCTCAATCGCCTGATGTGCCAGGCGGCCAGCCAGATCATTGTCGTGGCAGACTCTTCCAAGTTCGGACGGATCTGCCTGCACCGGATTCTCGAGCCACAAAACATCTCCACGGTCGTGACCGATGCGGGCATTCCCCTCGAGGCTCGCGAGGCGCTCACCCGCAACGGGGTCGAGGTCATTGTCGTCTGAGACAGTTCGGAAATGGACACAGCGGTACTCAACATGGACGCTTCGGCAGGCCTCGGCTACCGTAGCAAAACTCAGGGGGAAAGCATGAAAAAACTCACTTCGCTGTGCCTGGTCCTGCTCGCCTGTGCGTCCGGGGCGCAGGCTGCCTCCAAACCCAAACCGGCACCCGCGCCCGCTCCAAGTTGCGACCGCGAATGCCTGCGCAGCCTGCTCACCGCGTCCCTTTATTCGTTCTTGAAGCACGACACGAGCAAGCTCCCGCTCAGTGACAAAGTACGCGTCACCGAAGACGCCGTCGAAAAGCCGCTCGAGAAAGTCGCCGTGGTGAAGACGGTGACCCGCCTGCGCGGCTATCGGCAGGACTTTCTCGATGAGCGCGGCGGCATGGCCACCGCCGCCGCCGTTGTGGAGGAAGTCGGCGCGCCGGTGCTGCTGGTGGTACGCCTCAAAGTGGTCGACCAGAAGATCACCGAGATGGAGCTGGTTGCGACCCGCAGCCGCGCCGAAGGTCTCATTTTCAACATCGACGGACTGAGCGCGCCGAGCGAAGTCATGAACTACGCACCGCGCCCGGAACAGCTCGTTTCGCGCGACGACGCACTCAAAGCGGCGCTGCATTATCCGGAAGGGCTGAACGCAGCAAAGACCTTTGCCGATGTGAACGCTCCCTTCACACCCAACGCCTATCGCTACGAGAACGGTCAGATCATGGCGGGGCCGGACTGCAAGTTCGCGCCCGGCTGCCAGAATATCTCCACGCAGTCGCTCGCCATCTTCAACCGCCTGGGTAAAGTCACGACGCGCATCGTCGGCGTGGACGAGCGATTGGGCATCGTCTTGTTACGGTTGAACTGGGGCGTGCGTGAGCCGACAGGCGATCAGCTCACCGCGTTTGAAGCATTCAAGGTGTACGACGGCCACATTCACGCGGTCGAGGCATTCATCCGCATCCTGCCGCTGGAACTGGCCAAGGGCGGCTGGGAGTAGCGATCAACGCCCTCAGGGCGGCGCCAGCGAGAGGATCCAGTGCGCAATGGCGCGCGCATCCTCGAGACTCACGCGCTCGTTGGGGACCATCGGGATGTTGCCCCAGTTGCCGCCTCCTCCATTGATGATTTTGCGCGCGAGGCGCTCCTCGACGCCGGGCCCCGCGGCCGAGTAGCGCAGCGCCACCGCCTGGAAGGGAGGGCCGATGCGGACCTCCTGAATGGCGTGGCACTCGTCACAGTGTTGCTTTGCTGCGAGCGGCGGGAGCCCCTGGGCGGGGTCCGCAGCGTTTGCGAATGTTGGTCCAGCCAGCACCACGACCAGCGCCAGGCGCCGGCAGAATCCGATTACGGCGCTCATCGCGACACCTCGGTTGTGGTTTTGGCGGCACCATCACCCGGATCGATCAGTAGCGCCATACGGGGCCCGCGGACATGCTCGACGATATTGGCATAGGAAGTCACCAGTAAGCCGCTGGTGCGGTCGACGTGCACCATCCGCAAGAAGCCACGCTCTCGAGGCAGCGGCAGTACGCCAATGCTCCGCGTGCGCGGATCAAACCGATAGATGACATCACCATTTGAGGTTGGGATCCACACAACCTTGCGTAGCGGGTCCCACGCAGTTGCGTAGGGAGCGCTGGCCCGATCCGGAAGATCGTAGATGCCCAGCATGCGGTTTGCCTTGGTATCGTAGGCGGCCAACTGACCGGCGCCGTACAATGCAAGGTACAGCACCCCGTCATCGGACATGGACATGCGCCGCGGGCCGGCAGTGCGGCTGTCAAACTCGATGTGCCGCTCGAACTTCAAACTCTCGGTGTTGAAGCTACCGAAGCTGGCGATTCCTAACTGGCAGTACCATACGTGCGACCGATCCGGGCTCATCGCCAGGCCGTAAACCTGCTCGTTACCCTCGCGCCCGGGCACTGGTGGGATCTTGAACTCCCCGGTCTTGCCGCTGCGAGGGTCCACCCAGCCCACCGCGTTGTTCATGATGTCCGAGAACCAGACCCGCCCTTGCTTGTCGGTGACGACGTGGTGGTCGGCATCGAAGGAGATGTCGTGCACGCCAACCGGGTGGCCACCCGGCTTGTTCAGCCGCCACAACTTGAACTGCTCCGTGCGAGGGTCGAGCCGCATCAGCACATTGGGGAAAAACGAGGTTGCCCAGACACCCCCGGCACCAGGCACCAGGGTGTGCGGACCCAACAGATCCTTCCCCGGGATCGTAAAATCCTTCACCGCGCCAGAGTGCGTATCGATGCGAATCAAACGGTTGGAGCTCACATCGGCGGCGTACAGGAAATCCGTGCCACCGAAAGGCACGGCCTCGCGTATCGCATTCGGCGCGGGCACTTCAAACTCGCGGATCGTCGTGTGCGACGTGGTGATCAACGGCGCTCCGTAGCGATAGCCGCGAACCTCGCGCAGCGGCCCCTGCAACGCCTCGACCAGAAGTTTCGCGGTGGGCGCCGGGTCGCCGCCGGAATAGACGTTCTCACCCGAAGGCACGAACCCGCCAGCCCGACCGAACTCCACGCTGGAGACGTAGTTCATTTGCTTGACGATCGCCGTCCAGGCCTGCTCGTGTGCCTCGGCAGACTGTGCCTGTGGGGTATCGTCCAGGAGCTTGGCGTAGTCGCGCACCTCCGGCGCCGGCATCTGGTGGCAGGCCACGCAAGCCATGACCAGCGCCTCACGGTCGGCCGGGTTGTTGAAATCTTTCAGATACGCGGAGGCCGGCGCGACGCCGGCCTGGTTGGCCTCCGGGCGCATCAGGATCGTGACCGGCGCGTTGCCCGTTGGGGTCGCGCTCTCAACGGGGCGATAGCCGAGGATTCGTACGCTCAGCGTGCCGGTAGGGGTGTCGGCGGCAAATTTAAACTCACCCCGCTCGTCGGTGAACACCGTGGTGGCCGTGGCACCCGATGCGCCTGTCGCCTTGGTGAGGGTGACCATTACCTGCGGTAGCGGGACACCGTTCAGATCACTGACCCGACCCTGGGTGTCAGCGAGAGCGCCGGCGCTCAGGGTCGCCGCGATCCCGGTGGCGATCCCCATGGCTGCGGTACATTTGAGATGCAGTGGCACAGCGCCCCCCTTGATTGCAGCGCCCCCCAGTCGTCCATAAAGGTACTGGGAAACGGCGCAAATGTCTGCTCTGCTAGGAGCAACTCCGTGGCCGACTGCTGGACGCGGCGGTGACCCGCTCGAGGAAGTTGCATCATGAAGCTGAGAGCCGCCCTCATCTCTTTTTCGATGCTGGCTTGCTGCGCCTGCTCGGGGCGATTGGACTCGCCGCATGCAGACACCGACAGGGGTGCGGTGAGCGGCGTGCGCGAGGATGATGTCATTGTCTACAAGGGCATTCCCTTTGCCGCACCCCCTGTAGGCCCGCTGAGATGGCGCGCACCGCAACCCGTAGCCCGCTGGAGTGGCCTGCTTGCGGCGGACAAGTACAAGCCACAGTGTGTGCAGAACTGGCCGCCCCTGCCGACGATGCCTGCGGAGCCGGTCAGCGAAGACTGCCTCTATCTGAATCTTTGGGCGCCCGCGGAGGCCGCAAAGACCCAACGACCGGTGATGGTTTTTATTTACGGTGGTGGCTTCCGGGCGGGGTCCGCTTCGACACCTCTCTACCGGGGCAATGCGCTGGCGCATCGTTATGGCGTGATCCAGGTCAACCTCAGCTACCGCGTGGGGCCGCTCGGATTTCTGGTCCATCCTGAGCTGACTGCCGAGTCGGAGTATCACGCCTCCGGTAACTACGGCCTTCTGGATGTCATCGCGGGACTACAGTGGGTTCAGCGCAATGTGGCCGCTTTCGGCGGCGATCCGGACAACGTGACGGTATTCGGCCAGTCAGCCGGCGCCTGGGTCATCAACAATCTCATGGTCTCGCCCCTGGCGCGCGGACTGTTTCATGCCGCGATCGCCGAAAGCGAAGGGGGGGACATGGGGCCCGCCGGAACGCAAGAAGGGATGGCACTCCTGGCCGGTGCGGAGCGCGGCGGCGTTGCGTTTGCAAAGACCTTTGGCGCTCAGTCGATCGCGCAGTTGCGCCAGGTTCCCGCCGACAAGATCACCGCGTCCGATTTCCCCGGCCTGCCCGACGTTCCCAACTCAGACATGGCGTTGCCGATCGTGGATGGCTATGTCATCCCGGACGATCCCTACACCTTGTGTGCCGCGGGCAAGCAGGCTGATGTGCCGCTGCTGTTGGGTTACAACGCTAACGAGAGCGCCCACATGTTCAGCCCCGTTTCGAGGGGGGCGTTCATTGCCAACGTGCGCCAGCACTACGGCGCCATGGCTGAGCAGTTCCTGGCGCTCTATCCCGCCAGTTCCGCTGCCGAGGCGCTGCGCTCGCAAGGGAGGCTTTGGGTCGAGTCCACTTTTGGCTGGCACATCTGGAGTTGGGCACGTTTGCATGCGCGGACTTCGCACAGTAAGGTCTATCTCTACCACTTCGTTGGTGGCAATCCAGTTCACGGCGGTGAGCTCCCGTACGTGTTTCTCTACGGACTCAGCGGTTCATCGCCGAAGCAAGAGCGCGAGATGGCAGAGACGATCTCGGCGTATTGGACCCACTTTGCGAAGTCGGGCAACCCGAACGCGGCGGGCCTACCCCGGTGGCCTCCTTTCGACGAGCACGAGGAGACAACCCTGTTTCTGGGGAAGTCCTTCACACCCGGGGAAGCTCCCGATCATGACCAACACGTACTCATGGATGCGTACATGAGTCGCGTGCGTGCTGAATCTGTTCAGGGCGCTTCAGCCCACTAGCTCAACGCGCCGAGCGAGGTGCGCGCAGCGCTCTCGCGAGCGCTGCGCCCCCCTTTCGATCAGAACTTCTTCTTGAACTCGGCCCAGATGGTGCGCGGCGCCGAGGGGATGCCGTACACGGAGCCCTGGGTTGCGTACAGATCGAACGTCTGGATGTACCAGAGTTTGTCGGTCAGGTTGGTACCCACCACCGCAGCTTCCCAGCCGCCGCTCTCAGGTCGATAGGTAATCCGGCCGTTGAGGTTGTGATACCCGTCCTGATAGCTGTTCGCATCGTTGTTGGCGTTGGTGAAGTAGCCGGAGTTGAACACGTAGTCCAGTCGCGGCGTAATGGTCGCGCCGTTCGGAACCAGGAACTCGTATTGCGCGCCCAGGCTCCACTTCGAGGGCTGGAAGGCTTGCCCGGTGGCCCAGGGTGGTATGCCCGCGGCGGGATTGACGAACGTGTACTCGAACTTCTGGTGGCTGTACGTGGCATCGAGGGTGAAGCCCCGCCAGTGATAGGACGTCTCCAGCTCGGCACCGTAAATGTTGGCGTCACCACCGTTCACCGGGGCCGCGCAGGGCTGAGCGGCATTGCCGCCTGAGAACTGCGGACAGCTCAGCAGAGTGAGCTGGATGTCGTGGTACTTGTTGTAGAAGACCGAGATGTTCACGCGTAGTGCCCGATTGAACCAGTCGGACTTTGCACCGACCTCATAAGCGGTCAGAGTCTCCGGGTTGAAGGACACGATTTGGGAAGCAATGAAGGGACGAGGGTTGGTGCCGCCGCCCTTGAATCCCGTCGAGATGCTGGCGTAGGTCATCAACTCGTCGGTCCAGCGGTAATCGAGGTTGACGCGGTAGTCAACCTTGGAGCCTTCGTATTCACCCTGGTGGCCCGAGAATCCGGGGGCGAAGAACACGCTGCCGCCGCCGCCGATCGTGGGCGGGTTATACCGATTGTAGGTGTAGGTCTTGCGCTGGTGGGTATAGCGGATGCCGGTGTTGAGATTCAGGCGGTCCGTGATGTGCCAGCTGGCGTTGGCGAAGCCCGCGAAGTTGCGCTCGGCCACCGGGTCATCGCCCAAAAACTCGAAAGAGCCGGGGAATATGTAGTCCAGCACCTGGTGGGTCGGATAGGTCGTGACCTGGTTCAGGAAGTAGCCGCCCACGGTGTAGTCCAGGAAATTCTGGACGTTGCCGCTCAAGCGCAGCTCCTGTGTCAAGGTATGATTCTCCAGCTGGGAGAAACCGAGTGAGCTGCCGAGCGGCGACGCGTCGTCATCGTTCGTCCACTGGGAGTCGAACTCGCGGAATCCCGTGATGGACTTCAACGTCAGTGTATCGGCCAGCCTGTAGTCCAGGGTCAGGTTGAAACCGTAGGCCTTGGTGTGCTGGTTCGGCGCCCAGCAATAGGTGTTCTTCGCAATACCCTGCGCGCAGAAGTTGGCATAGCTGACGTACGGGTCCTTGGGAACGAACCGGCTGTCGAACGCCACGCCGGCCGAGTTGTTCGGGGGGTAGCCGGAGTTGATCGCGCCCGCCAATGCCCCGGGCGCGCTCGGATTCGCCTTCAGCAAGGTGACGGCGGCCACTTGGGAGTTGTCGATCGTGACGTCACCGGCCAGGTTGGCCTCGAACTTATCGCTGGCCAGCCAACGGAAGGCGACGCGCGCGCCGTTGTAGTTCTTGCCACCTTCATGGCCCGCGATGCATTTGCCGTCGGCCCCGCCAACGGCCGGAATTCCCGATTGCGGAAAGGCACAGCCGTAGTCGACCCGGGTCACGTACCCATCCTGTTGGTGGGAGACGCCGGAGATGCGCATGAACAGAGTGTCCTTGATCAACGAGACGTCGCCCATCGCCTGGACGTCCACCAGGCTGCGCTCGCCGTAGCCCGCTTTGACGGACCCGCTGTCGTTGCCCTGCGGCTTGACAGAATACAGCTTGATGGCACCGCCTTCGGAATTGGCGCCGGCCAGGGTGCCTTGCGGGCCGCGCAGAATTTCGACCCGATCCAGGTCGAGCAGTGCGAAGTTCGAGCCCGTGAGGCTGGTGTAGTAGACATCGTCGATGTAGATGCCGACACCCGGAGACAGCGCAGGATCGAAGTCGCCCTGACCGATGCCGCGAATCGAGGATGTCATGCCGGGACCAAAGGCGCCCCCGGTCTCCACGAGCGTGACGTTCGGGGCCTGCTGTCCCAGGTCATGCAGAGATGTTTGTCCACGCTGCTCCATCATCTGCGCATTGACCGCAGTGATCGCAATCGGCGTGTCTTGAAGCTTCTGGGTACGGAACTGCGCCGTGACCACGATTTCCGCCAGGGCATCTCCGGGCCCCTCTGCATTGTCTGCCGTTGCGGTATCCGCTCCCACGGCAGTTCCGGTCCACGCTACGGCGGCCAGCGCGGCCCCGATCCATGGGCGCAAAATGACACGAACAGTCGAATCAATGGAGACACTCATCTTTACCATTCCCCCTAAACGGTTTGAGCAGCGTCGGAATCAGGCTCGGCAAACGGTCGAGAGACCGTCGGATCAATCGATTCCCCCAACAGTTATATACCATACTCTTTCGCGCGATTGACCCGTAAAGTGCGCGGGTTCCATGGGTAGGGTGCACAGTGCGGCTTCTGGTATTGGCACTACCAGCTTCAGATTGTAAGTATTAGTGACAAATTTTCTGCGGCGCTCGGGGCGGGAGCTGCCCCGGCCGCGGCCTCCCGGAAGACCAGCGTCGGCCCGACCGGGTCCGTCGCCTGCCGTGCGTTGTATACTAGGCTGACAATCTCATGAGCTCCCGAAAGCACGCACGGCAGGTGAGCGAATCGGACGCGCTGGCGTCCACTGCCGAGTATTTCGCCATCTACAGCCGCGTCGAGTCCATCCTGGGCAAGCCGCACGAGCCCCTGTTGGGGTTACACCTACACGCCGCGAACCTGCGCAACCTGGAGCACTTCCATGCAAGGGTCGGACTCGGCGAGATCACCGTCACGATGATTTCAATCCTCTGCGTGTTGTATCACACGCCGGGTCTGAGCCAGTCGGACCTCGCTCGCCTCATCAAGGTTGAGCGCATGACGGCGGGTGTTCACGTGGGGCGGTGTGTGGACAGAGGCCTGGTGTCACGCGAGAAGGTGCGGGGCGATCGCAGGCGGTACGCACTCGCTCTCACATCTAAGGGGCGCAAGACCATTCACGACATCCGCCGGCGTGTTCCGGGTCACGAGGACCGCCTGACCCAGCGGTTGACGGCCAGGGAGCGCAGGCAGCTGGTTATGCTGCTCGATAAGGTCGGGCACGATTAGCGGATCGAGTCCGAGTCACGGCTCGGCTGCACCCGCTGGCGAAGCAAGCGGCGGCATGTGCAATGCCTGTGACGAGAACGAGATTGGCAAGTTTCTCGAGGCGAGATAACGCGGACAGCCGTGCCCCTCGCAGACACACGCTTTGCGACCTGGACGTTATCGGCCAGAACCGGACGAACATGCTAGGGTCGTGCACTGCTCGTTGGTGGTCGGCGAAATCGCCGGGCAGACAACATTCTCAACGGACACGAGACAACATGGTCTTCGCGAAATAGCTCCGCGATGGAATCCGCCGAGGTGCGACTACGCTTACGGTACGGATTTGGCAACGCTGTCACGTAAAGATAGGTGGTCGCTATCGAATGGATGACGGCCACGTCGTGGTAACTAGTTCGTGCAGAATTGGAGGAGATACATTGACATGTGCATCACATGCAAGTAATATTCTGCACATGTCCAAGATGATTCAACTGCGCAACGTACCGGATTCATTGCACCGGCAGCTGAAGGCCCGTGCCGCGCTGGCAGGCATGGCGTTATCCGAATTCCTCATTCGTGAGGTCCGTAAGATCGCCGAGTATCCTACTGCTGAAGAAATGAGGGAGCGGCTGTCTCAGCGAGACTCCTATCGCGGCAGGATATCGCCCACCGACATCGTGCGCACTGAGCGTGATTCGCGTTGATTGTCATTGATGCGTCCGCCGTACTCGAGCTCCTGCTTCGCACGGACAAGGGCATCAAGGTGGAAGAGCGGGCATTGGTTTCGAGGGAGAGTCTCCACGCTCCTCACCTGGTAGATATCGAAGTCACGCAAACTCTTCGCCGCCTGGTGCAACTCAAAGAGATCAGCGCTGCGCGTGGGAAGCAGGCCCTCGAAGACCACGTTGCACTAAATATCAAGCGCGCGGAGCACAGGGAGTTGCTCGAGCGAGTTTGGGCGCTGCGCGATTCGGTCACGGCGTACGATGCAGCCTATGTGGTGCTTGCAGAAGTTCTCGATGCGCCCCTGATCACCTGCGACGCAAAACTCGCGCGCTCTCATGGCCATGAGGCGCGCATAGAGCTGCTCGCGTAGTCAGTTCGGGGGCAAGGCGCGCGCACGAGTTCATTTCGGCCTGTCTCTCTGCGGCCAGGAGCCTTTCGGCCAGCGGGTCAGCTTTCAGAGCAACCGCGATCGATGTTTACACGTCGGGGTCGCCGCCAATCCCTCGCACCATCGCCGGATAGCGTGGTTTCGGTGGGGCGTATGAGGTACCTCCTTTCCGGGTTTGTAAGGGCCCTGACAACATTTAGCCGATCGTTAGGGTAGCTGACAACAGTTCAGATGTTGTCAGCGCCCTGTCATTTCCCGACAGGGGTACTATCACGTCCAGGTCGGCTTTTGAGAGAAACGCTTGAAAGCGTCGCACGAGCGTGCGACTACGCTGGAACGCACATGCGATGAGCGTCTGTTTTGCCGTGAAGTCACTCACGGCGCGGACTTACTCGACCGGCAGCTCTGGGTCCGGAAAGGGCCGGTTCGGCGAGAGCGGCTCGCCCAGCCTTAAGGCTGGGCGGATTAGTGCGGCGGACGGTTAAGGCAGGTCAGTGCGGCTGTGGGCATTCCGCACACGCATCTTTGATACAGTACGGCCCGACGCACTGGGAGGCATGCACCGCCGACGATGGAAACGAAAAGCTTTCGGAGCGCTCGCGAGTTGCGCGCGTGGCTCGAGAAGCATCACGCTCAGGCAAACGGGTTGCTGCTGCGGATTTACAAAAACAACGCGGGCATAGCAACCGTCACCTACGCAGAAGCTCTCGACCAGGCACTTTGCTTTGGGTGGATCGATGGGCAAAAACTGCCACTCGACGAGAAATCATGGCTACAGAAATTGACTCCGCGGCGACCCAAAAGTAGCTGGTCGAAGAAAAATACCGAGCATGCCACGCGTCTAATCAAGTCCGGTGCCATGACGGCTGCCGGCCTCAAGCAAATCGACGCAGCCAAAAGCGACGGTCGCTGGAAAGCGGCGTATGACTCACAAGCCAGTGCATCTGTGCCGCAGGAATTTCTGGACGCGCTGGCGCGTAACAAAAAAGCCAGCGGGTTCTACAAAACACTCAGCAAAACCAACCTTTACTCGATCGCCTACAGACTACAAACCGCGAAGCGCCCGCAGACCAAGGTCAAGCGCATCGAGTCAATCGTTGCGATGTTGTCTCGGGGGGAAACCTTCCACTGAATGTCCGCTCTGAGAAATGTTGAGCGACTCCTTTGGGTCCGGTAAGAGACAGTCGCTGGCCGTCGTCCTGCAGTTGCGCTGCGGCATCCATTCAGCCGAAGATGGGGCGGAAGCGCGCGAAGGACCACTGAGGGAGGACGGTTCGTGGGCGAGTCGCCGACTCGACGAGAGCTACTGCGCCGGATGGGCGGCCTCGCAGTAACGGGGGCACTGAGTCGGGTAGGCACGTCGCCGACGGCGGTGTTCGCCGCGGAAACCCGCGAGCACCCTATGCTCCAATTTGCGAACGCAGAGGTGGTTGCCGCCGCCCGAGGCACCCATGCGTCTGTGCCCAAGTTGAGCTTCGAGCTCGATTCCAGCCTCGGAGAGCAGGCCTACCGTGTTGAGCGGCTAAATACTGACACGTTGCGTGTCACAGGCGGCGACACGACGGGCGCAATGTACGGAGGTCTGGACGTTGCCGAAGCATTGCGTCTCGGGCCTGCTGCCATGGGTCGGGTGTTGGAGCCACGTGTTCGCCGCCCATTGGTGTTACGGCGTGGCATCAAGTTCAACATCCCGCTCGACCTGCGCACTCCGAGTTACGGCGACGGGTCGACCGCGGCACGTGCCAACATTCCCGAGGTCTGGACACGGGAATTCTGGAGCAGCTACTTTGATGGGCTCGCGCGGCACCGATATAACGTGCTGACCCTCTGGAGCCTGCATCCCTTCCCATCGCTGGTGAAGGTCCCGGAATACCCGGACGTGGCGCTCGCAGACGTGTGGCGCAGTAAGGAGCCGCTCGGCCCGGTCCCCTTCGATTCGACCGGGCGGGATGCGATACCGCCGCGATTTCGCGCCAACCATGAGGTGATCAGGAAAATCGCCATCGACCAGAAGATTGCCTTCTGGCGCGAGGTGATGCAGATGGCCGCGGACCGGGGCGTCGAGATCTATCTCTTTACATGGAATGTCTTCACGTATGGCGTCGAGGGCAAGTATGGAATCGACGACAACATGTCGAATCCAGCGACGGTTTCCTACATGCGAGCCAGCGTACGTGAGCTCGTGAATACTTACCCGCTGTTGAAGGGAATCGGTATAACGGCCGGAGAGAATATGCCCACGACGCCGGGAGTGACCAAGGAGCAATGGCTCTGGTCGACCTACGGCGAAGGGGTGCGTGATGCGCTAAAGAGCGAGCCGGACCGGGATTTCCGCTTGATCCATCGGTTCTGGTGGACATCGGGGGACGAGATTCGTCGCAATTGGGTCCGCTACCCCGGGTGGCCGGGCAGGTTCGCGTTCAGCTTCAAGTACTCCTGGGCACACATGTATTCGGACGTGAAGCCAACATTCGTCGCGGAGGTGATGCCCCTCCTGCAGGAGCTCGGAATGAAGACCTGGCTCACGGTGCGGAATGACGACATTTTCTCCCTGCGGTGGGGCGACCCGGACTACGTTCGGCAATATGTGCTGAACATGCCCTCTGCCGACAAGCTAGCGGGGTTTTACATGGGCCCGGATGGATTCACCTGGGGCCGTGATTTCCTCGACCGTGAGACGGCGAACCAGGATCTCGGTGCCGCACGCCCGCTCGTCATGGACAAACACTGGTACTCGTTCATGCTTTGGGGGCGGCTGAGTTACGATCCCACTTTGCCGGATGTGCACTTCGAAGAGGTCTTCAGGGCCCGCTTCCCCGGGGCCGACGCGCGCCGGCTGTACTCCGCGACTCGCAGTGCTTCGCAGATTATCCCGCAGATCACGCGCTTCTTCTGGCAGAACACCGACCTCAATTGGCTTCCGGAGGCCTGTGCCCGGTACGACCACTCGGTCGGGACGCACTTGTATTCGGTCGTTGAGTTCATCACTGGCGTGACCATGCCCGGCGCGCAGATCTTGAATATTCGACAGTGGCGTTATCGGCTGACGAACGGCATTGCGATGGAGGCTATGACGCCGCTCGCGGTCGCTGATGCCTTGGCAGGTTTCGCCAACTCGACACTGAGTCTGGTCCGCGAGTTGCGCGCGGTACCGACAAACCTCTCGAGTCACGAGTTGCGCCAGACGGTTGGAGACCCCGAGGCGATGGCTCATCTTGGCATCTATTACGCTGAGAAGATCCGTGGCGCCTGCGATCTGGCACTCTTTGACGCCAGCGCTTCCGAGGAAGACCGTCAGTCGGCCATCGTCCACCTGGAGCTCGCCCTGGCGGCGTGGAAGCGGTATGCGGCGGTTCGCGATGCGCAATACCTCCCCGGATTCTATTCCCGGATCGGGTGGATCGACATCACGGCGCTTGTCCAGGTAGTCGCCAAGGATGTTGAGCTCGCGCGGGACTGGCAGCCGCATGCTCTGAAGTTTGACCCGAAGGATCCGGCCGAGCAGCGCATTGGCGACGCCGTGCGGACGAACTGAGCCTCACCTGCCGCGTACTGGACATGGAACTGACATGAGTGAATTCCACATTGTGGATCCCGCAATCACCAGATACTGACGCGGTCCTCAGGCGGACGCCACATGGCCTGACCAGGCCGTACAGCGAACGCCTGGTAGAAATCCGGCAGGTTCGATAGAGGCCCCAGCACCCGCCACTTCGGCGGAGAATGCGTCTCGCTCAGCAACTCTGTCCGCAACTGCGCCGCGCGTTCCTCCCTCATCCAGGAGTAGGCATAGGCCAGGAAGAAGCGCTGCAGCGGGCTGAAGCCGCCGCCCCCCTGCCCTCACGGTACTCGTCGGTTTGCTTGAATGCGTCCAGCGCAATCACGAGACCTCCATAGTCGGCGATGTTTTCGCCGAGGCTGGCCTTGCCATTGATGTGCAATCCAGCGATCGGCTCGTATGCGTCGAACTGCCTGACCAGGACCTAAGCGCGTTTTTCAAACTCCGCGGCGTCCTGCGCCGTCCACCAGTCGCCGATATTGCCTCGCGCATCGTACTTACGACCCTGGTCGTCGAAGCCGTGTGTGAGCTCGTGCGCGATGCCGGCCCCGACGTAGGCGTACGCCACTGCATCGTCGACTTCCGAGTCGGTACGACCCGGTAGGATCAATTCGGCGGCGGGATAAAAGATCTCGCTGTTCGAGATGCTGAAGTACGCGTCAAGCGTCTGCGGCGACATCCGCCACTGCAGGCGGTCTGCCGGTTTGCCGTACGAGGCGAGGACATGCTCAAAGCGCCAACGCGCAATATTCATCATGTTTTCGCAGTATGAGTTGCGCCCGATGACCAGGTCTGAATAGTCCGGCCATGGATCGGGGTTGCCAACCTCGATGCGGATGGCGGCCAGTTTCTCCAGCGCCTTGGCCTTGGTGGGCTCGCCGAGCCAGTCCGATCGATTGATCCGTTCGCGAAAGGCGGTTGCAATCGTTTCGGCCAGCCTGACGTAGCGCTGCCGGGTCGACTCGGGGAAGTGCTCGCTGACAAAGCGACGCCCGACCAACATGCCGATGGGGCTCGCCGCGCCGACAAATCCGGGCAGATAGGCCGAGGTGTTTTGTGAATACAGCACTCGTTTCCAGCGGGCTTCGGGTTTGCTTTGCCCCGCCAACAGACGGCCGAAAAACAGAAAGTTTGCCTGGTCGATGTCGGGGCTCAGATAGCGAGCGTAAGCGGCAACGAGGTGAAAGCGGAGGTAGTCCTTGAGTACCGCGATCGGTGTTTGGACCAGCACGCGATTCAAGGCGGCGAAGTACTCCGGCTGTCGCACCACAATGTAAACAGGATGAAGATTCCAGGCGGCGAGCCGCTCCGTCCAGCTGATCGTAGGCGTGTAATCTCGAGTGAGCTCCGCAGGCGTCATCCTGTGGTAGTTCGTCACGGGGTCGCGCATGTCTCCAATGGTTCGCGACGCTCGAGCCAACGCACTTTCAAACGCCATCAGCTCGCGCGCGGCGCTCCGCGCTTCCTTCCCATCGAGTAGACTCAACATTCGTGTTATGAGCTTCACATACTCGCTACGGATGTGGGCGGTGCTCGCGTCGGTATCGAAGTAAAAGTTGCGGTCCGGTAACCCGAGCCCTCCTTGATTGACATACACGGCAACGACCGCTGCGTTGCGCTTGTCCTGATCCACGAGCAATCTGAAGAAGGCATTGACCTCCAGGGACTGCAAGGCGAACCCGGCATCGAGCGCCTGCTGGAGGTTCGTCACCCTATCGATGCGCGCGAGTTCCTGCTTCAGGGGCTGGACTCCAAGGCGTTTGGCCTTAGCGACGTCCAGCGCCGTCGCCCAGAAATCACCGATTTTTCGATCGTCAGTACCGTCAGGCGCTAGCGTCGCGGCGGCACGTGAATTGATCTCGCGCAGAGCCTCGCCCACCTGTTTGTCGACCAGATAGGCGGTGCCCCATCCGGATTGGGCGGCCGGGATGGGATTGCGTTTCAACCAACCGCCATTCGCGTACTGGAAGAAGTCGTCTCCCGGGCTCACTGTCGTGTCGAGATTGGCGGCCAGGAAGTCGGGCTTTATTGTAGGGCGGCTCGGCTCCGTGCCGTCGGCCATCGGTACTGTGAAGAGCCACCCTATAGCGATGAGCGCACGCAAGTCCTTCATGGATGGGGCTCCCTGGCGAGACAAGAATCCAGCCAGGATACCCTTCCGGACAACGCTATCGCTATGGACGGGCCGAAAGCCTCAACGGCAACCGCGCGCCGCCAGTCATTGCTTGCCGCCGCCGCCAAAGAGCTTGGCGAAAGCGTCGCGCCTACCGCCAAAGCCGCCAGCAGCCGCTTTCCGGGCGGCATACTCCTGCGCACGCTTGGCCGACGCCGCGTCTTCCTCGTCCTTGATCATTCGCTGCATCACGGTGTTGAGCTGTTGAGCGCCGGGAGAGGGATCGCCAAGTTTGATGTCCGCGTAGTTGCTGCGCAGGGGCAGACCCATTTCCCGACAAATGGGCATTTCGTGCCGGTGCATGTTGTCCTGCTCGATGGGAACGCTCCAGCCGACCGGGTTGAGAAGCTGTCCGCCGGTTTCTTCGTCAACTTCGGGTAAGAACGTCAGATCGGGTTTACGCGCGCCCGCGGGCTGGCCCTCCTCATGCAGGCCGATCGCCTGGTACTTCCCGCCTGCTTTCACACCGAGGTCATCCTTCGTGAGAATGGGTGCGCCCTGCATGACCCGGGTCTGGACACCCTTGCCGCCGGCGGTCTTCTGTTGCATTTGCCTGGCCTTCAGATAGATCTCCTTGGCCGAGATATCCTTCATTCTTTTGTCGCCCTTTTGGGTCTCGGTCCGGAAATCGTTGTCGAACCATCCGGGGTGCTCGATCCATTGCCGCGAGTGCCCGATCTCGTGGAGCAACGTGACGTTGTTGTTGAGCTTCACCCAGCTTTCCCCGCCCTCATACCGGAGCGTGAGCCGCTTCACCCGCGGGAGGTGCAGGTTGTGGGCGGTCCGCGCCAGGATCTGGGTGTTGGCATCGAGATCGACGAATATGGTGCCCTTCTTGCCATCCAGGCCGGCGGTACTGTTGAAGCATTGGAAGCCGCCGCGCATCCCGACCACGTGCACCTCCTGAGGGGCCTGGTCGATGTACTCGAGCAGGTTGGTTGCGGTCTGCGACTTGCGGCACCAGATGCGCAGGTTGTTCCAGGTTTCCTCCAACCTGGCCTGCGGATAGCAGCCCTGGTAGCCGTAGTTTTTGAAGAACCCCTTCAGGGCGGCGTAGAACTGCTTCTCGGGATTGCGGGTAGCGTCGTTGGGGTCGGCAGCCCCGTCCCAGAAAACGAATGGCATGGCATCCCCTCGCTTGCGGCGCTCGGTGCGCCGTTCTGGAAATTCACTCAATCATGCCGCAAGGGACTCCCGCAGGGAACAGGTTGGAGTTAACTTTCGCGGTGCAGCAACCGGCCTCGCTCTATCTACTCGTGCGAACCGCCCCGTCGGGCCGGACGCTCACGTTACCGCCCCAGCTCGTGCAGTTGGGCGTCACATAGCGCTACCAGCACGGCTTCTCCAGTGCGCGGATCGATGCGGAACTTCCCGAATTTCGCACCCGCGAATCGTTCGGCAGTGCCCTCCTCGAAGAAATACGCATTTGTGCCGAGCCATATCTCGCCGTCGCGCACCCGGTAACGCATGCTCAGCGAGGCTGCAGACGAGCTCTCGGCAAGCCGGGCTATGCGGAACTGATCGAGTTGCAGCGGTATACGCTCCTCCAGCATGTTGCGCCGGAATTGTATGGCAATGCTGAAGCGCAAGGCCATGTAGTCGCCCTGCATGAGGGAGCGCGGGTCCACCGGCGCGAGCTGCAGATAGATCACTTCGCCGTGGGACTTGATGTATTCCTTTGCAAAGATGGAGTAGTTGACGCTACCGAACACGAGCAGCGCACCGAGCACGATGAGTGTTCGCACGACCGTCCTGCTCACGGGGATACCTCCCCTGGCGAAGTGCCACGGTGAGTGAGGAGTAGTCCCCAACCCAACAGAAGCGAACCCACCACGACCATGATGACTGACTTCACGACGAGTGAGGTTCCGAGCAGAAAGTAAAACTGACCGATGTGGAGCAAGGCCGCCGCGATAGCAACACCCAGAAGCGCCCTGTTGCGCAGGTGGAACGCGCCGAACCCCGCCAACAACGCGGCCGCCGCGTTGAGCAGCGGCCACAGAACGAGCCAATTCGGCGATGTCGGCTTGGAGAGCCACAGCCATCCGAATGCATCGAGAGGTTCCGAGGCAAAGGTGCCGAACGTGAGCGCGAGAAGCATACCGCTCAGTGCGGGACGCACGATTCGTGCTGCGGGCTGACCCATCCAACGCGGCTCGCTCGTGATGGTGGCGATGCAGATCGCGGCAACCGGGATCCAGATCACGGCCCAACCGACGAGCGCCGGCGCGAGCGATACGGCATGTCGCGCGGCGTTCCAGGTTTCCTCCTCGCCCCACCATGCAAACCGGATGGTCAGCGACCAGGCGACACAGGCGAAGAACGCCGCGAGGGAACGTGCGAGGCGATTCGGCATAATCATCACCAGCACACACTGCATGATGGCAACGCCTGCAGTGGTTATCGATACAGAGTTGCGCCCGCTGTCCGCGAAGGCAACGGTGGCAGAAATCTGCCCCGCCATGGAGGCGGCGAGCCCCAGTTGATCGAGAAACACGTTGTTGCGAGCCGAGAGGTACAACGCAAATGCGGCGGGCAGCAACACCAGCGCGATCAGGATGAAACTCCCGGCCCCACGCGGCTCGAAGGCCGTCACGATGAAAACGAGCGCGAAGATTCCGGCCAGCCAGCCCGCGATACCCTGTAATGCGCTGACAAACCAGGGTCGATCTTCGGGTCGGGGCGGCAGGGGCGCCGCATTGGCGGGAATCACGCCGTTGCGCATCAATGTCGCAATAAAAGCCTCGGACGTGCTGCGCTCGGTCATGCCCCCTGCTCCGCCGCACGCCACGTGCGGAGTAGTTTCATGATGATGCGGGCGGCCGCACCCGAGCTGATGATCAGCCAGAGCGCTACCAGCAGGGCCATTTCCAACCTGCCCATCCGGCCCGAGCCCGTATTCTTTCCGATGGCGAACATGACCACGAGGATGATGCTGGAGGCAATCAGCATCAGCGGCAACACGTCAGCCCGCCGTCGCATGGTGTAGGCTGCGACGCCGGCCAGAATCGCCAACATCCACAGAACACTCCAGCCATCTGTCTGCGTCGGATACGGGCCAAACCTGAGGATCGCCAGGATCCCCGCCCACGTCGCAAAGCCGATTGCGCAGGCGAGAACGAGCCTGCGCAGTGAGCTCGGTACGAGGTGCACTGCGGCAGCGACCTTCTGAGACAGAATCTCTGCGAGCGCCCACAGTGCGAGATTGGCCAGCGTTGCAATGAGCAACAACGTCGGAGTCCCCCACCCCGCACTGAACAGAAACCAGATCGGGCCGCCCTCCGGCCGCAGTCCACAAAACAGCCCGAGGGCCAGGTTCAGCACGAGGACCCAGGCCGCCCAGAGGGGAGCCCAAAGTCCGGCAATTACCAGGGGTAGACCGAGGGCTGTCCAGGTCAGGAATAGCTCGTAGATATTTGCGCCGGTTTGATACGTTTGGCCAAACAGTGCGAGCAGCGCGCCGACCAGCATGAATGCGCCGAACAACGCGTACCGACCGAGCGGCCGCGGTGGTGGCTGCCAGAGTGCGAGCATGAGGGTTACGAGAAGCAATCCTTCGGTCAGTACGAAGCGGCCCATGATCCGCAGCTCGCTCCAATTGGCGGCGATGAAGAACACGATGCCTGCGGCGAGTGACAACACACCGGAAAGCAACAGTGTTCGAATGGCGAATCGCGAGGTCTCCGGCGCGGTAGGTCGCGCGTGTGCGAGGGCTAATGCGCGCTCGACCTGGTGCGCAGTGAGCTGATAGTGCTCGATGAGCTCGTCGAGCTCTTTTCGGTTCATGGGGTCGGACTCGCCGGATGTCCCGGGAACGAAGCATACACTGGTGCAGGGCTCCAGCGGCCCTGGCACAGATTTTGTTAACTCGCAACCATTGTTCCGGATCGCGTGAATTCGGTCACGCCTGGGATTGCGCAGCCGCTATACGGTAACGCCTTCTGCGCAAGAGGATCGAGCCGTGTCAGAGCCGCCGATTTCGTTGGGAATGACCGGTGAGCCGCACGCAGGCACCTTGGAGATCGAGCTCAGTGCCGCGGACTTGTTGCCGCAGCACACGACGGAACAGCAGGCCCCGAGCTCCGGCCCTCCGCTTCGCTTCAACATCAAAAGGCGGGTTACACGCGTCACCGGCCCTCTCGCGGTCATGTTTGCTTTCGTCGCGTTGAGAAGTTTCGCCCAATACGCGGAGCTCATCGCGATCCCGCCGTCCGCTGTAGCCAGGCCCCCAGCCGCGCCCCAACAGTTGGTCGCCGAGAAACCTCCACAACTGAGCGTGAGCTCGCCGATGCGGATGGCCAACCCCTTCGACACCGCGGAAGTCTTCGAATTTCCTCCCGGGACGTCCAAGGCCGAAGCGCGCGAATGGATAGCAGACTTGCTGATGCAGCGGGCGCGGGACCGGCGACCGCAGTGGGGTGCCGTCAAGCGCAAAGCCAGGCAACCCTTGTCCGCCGACACCTCGGCCAGCTGACCGCCCCGCCGGAGGCTGCAGCAGCCCTC
>Ga0070665_100000334_pt1 | contig 72297 bp, 70 predicted proteins | sample KBSS13metaG_FD_65862 | JGI IMG/M metagenome (GOLD analysis project Ga0070665, IMG submission 65862) | Switchgrass rhizosphere microbial communities from Kellogg Biological Station, Michigan, USA - KBS S1-3 metaG | ecosystem: Host-associated > Plants > Roots > Rhizosphere > Soil ... | reverse complement strand
GCTGGTCGACGAGATCTACCCCGACGGCCGCTTCGGCGTGATGCTCGACAACGAGCATCGGATCATCGCCTATACCGCCGGCAAGATGCGGCGTTTCCGCATCAAGTCGGTGGTCGGCGACCGCGTCCACGTCGAGATGACGCCCTACGATCTGTCGAAGGGGCGGATCATCTTCCGTGAGAAGCTGCCGGGCCAGGGGCCGGGCGGACCGCGCAAGCGGACCTATCGAAGATGAGGCAAATACACCAACCAACCAACCAGGCGGGGAGTCCCGCCAAGGACTGAAATGAACGTACATATGATCGGGTCGAAGCGGCCCAAGCTCTACCCGCCGAAAGCTCTGCTTGCGGCCGGGCCGATCGAGCGCCGCTCCCCCACCCTTTCCGGCTTCGAGTTGCGCAATATCGTGACCGAGATGCTCGGATAGGACCAACGCCCTCCCTCTTCGAAAGGGGGAGGGCTTTTTGATGACTGGAAATAAATCATGTCGCGAGAAATCCTGAAACCCTATCTGATCGCCAAGGAAGCGGACGGCGAGTTCCGGCTCACCGTGCGCGAGACCCGCTACAACAGCCAGGGCTATCCCCTGGTCACGTCGACCCCCGTCGCCGAGACCTTCAAGAGCGCCACCGCCGCGCGCACCCACGCCCGCGAGAATTTCGGCGCCGAGCCGGGGCAGTTCGCTGCGAAATAGGGGAGATCGACCACCCCCTGGCCCCCTGTTCCCCCTCCCATCGCTGCGTTAATGCACTTGCATGAGCAAGCGCAGCATCCTGATCGTCGGCGGCGGCACGGCCGGATGGCTGACGGCGGCCTACCTCGCCAAGTTCCTCGAGGTGGCCGATCAGGGGCAGCTCGACATCAAACTGCTCGAATCGCCGGAGATCGGCATCATCGGCGTCGGCGAGGGCACCTTCCCGACCATCCGCACGACGCTGAAATTCCTCGGCATCGACGAGAGCCGCTTCATCCGGCGGACGTCGGCAACCTTCAAGCAGGGCATCCGCTTCACCGACTGGGTGCGCACGCCCGAGGCCGGGCAGCATCAGCATTTCTTCCATCCGTTCGAAGCGCCCTTCTACACCGAGGGGACGAGCCTGGTGCCCTATTGGCTGCTGCAGGACGAGGCGACGCGCCCGAGCTTCGCCGAAGCGGTGACCATCCAGAACCGGGTAGCCGAGGCAAAGCGCGCGCCCAAGCGGCCGGATGAGGGCGATTTCTCCGGGCCGCTCAATTACGCCTATCATTTCGACGCGGCGAGCCTGGCCCAGGTACTCGCCGATCGCGCCATGGAATTGGGGGTCGCCCATCTCAGGGGCCTGATGACCGAGGTCGTGCTCGACGAGGCCGGCGCCATCGACCATGTCGTCACCCAGGAGCATGGCAATCTCAAGGCCGACCTCTATGTGGATTGCAGCGGCTTTCGCGCCGAGCTGATCGGCAGCGCGCTGGGTGTGAAGTTCAAGTCGGTGCGGGACATCCTGTTCACCGATCGGGCGATCGCCTGCAAGATCCCCTACGACCGGCCCGACGCGCCGCTGGAAAGCTTCACCATCGCGGCGGCGCACGAGGCCGGCTGGACCTGGGACATCGGCCTTGCCGGCGCCCGCGGCATCGGCTGCGTCTATTCGAGCGCCTACATCTCCGACGAGCGCGCCGCCGAGATCCTGCGCGACTATGCCGGGCCGCAGTCGGAGCAGGTCCCCAACCGGCGCATCCCGTTCGAGGCCGGCTGGCGCGAAAAGCAATGGGTGAAGAATTGCGTTGCGGTGGGCCTGGCCGGCGGCTTCCTCGAGCCGCTCGAATCCACCGGCGTCCTGATGATCGAGGCCGCCGCGGGCATGATCGCCGAGCTTTTCCCGCACAATGGCCCGGTCGACGCACCGGCGCGGCGCTTCAACGAGCTGATCAATGCGCGCTACGAGAATATCGTCAACTTCCTGAAGCTCCATTATTGCCTCAGCCAGCGGACGGAGCCCTTCTGGCGCGACAATGCCGATCCGGCCTCGATCCCCGAGCGGCTGCGCGAGCTGCTCGAGCAATGGCGCTACCGGCCGCCCGGACGATTCGACTTCATCCTCGACCTGGAGAGCTTCGCCTTCTTCAACTACCAGTACATCCTCTACGGGATGGAGTTCAAAACCGACCTGAATTCGGTGCGCAGCGACTTCCCCAACGTGAAGGCGGCGGAGAAACTGTTCGCCCGCATCCGCAATTTCGGCGAGCGCGCGACCCACGATCTGCCGACGCATCGGAGCCTGATCCAGCAGATCAATGCTGGAGACGAGCGGCTTCGCGCGGTTTGAGCCGGCGCTACAGCGCCCAATCCAGCGACAACCAGAATTTGTTCGTGTCGGTGGCGAAGGCGTCGGCGCGGTAGCGGGCGTAGCGGGCGGAGACGGTGGTGCGGCCATGGCGCAGAGTGGCGAGGAGATCGAGCTCGGTTCCGTAATGCTGATCGAGTCGGTCGCTATCGAACCGGTGCCAGGTCGCCGAAAGGCCAAGCGCGTCGATGGGCGGCCCGGGCCTGCGCCATGCATAACCGAGAGTGGCATAGAGGTCGCGAAGGCCGTTGGGCGGCGTGGTTGTGAACTTGTCGGCCCAGCCCTGCCATTTGAACAAGGAGGCGAGCGGGGTCTGGACGCTGGTCAGCGGGGCGCCGCGATCCGCGCCGAGCACTTCGTAACCCCCGGTCAGGGTGAAGGCGCGCGCCGTGAGCGCGGCCTCGCCCAGCCAGTAGGTCGCGACATAGCGATTGGGGTTGCGGTGATAGTCGCTCTGACGTGCCCAACTCGCATTGTAGGCGAGCGAAACTCCCCGGCCGAGCGGGGTGCTGCCGGCGAAGCGCACGCCATAAGTCTGGCTGGACAAGCGGAAGCCCTGAACCGCGGCTTCATCCTGGTCGACCAGATAGGCAAAGCCGCCGAACGTGCCGATCCGGGTCCGATAGCTCAGTAAAGCGAAGACATTGTCGCCCTCGATTGCGGTCTGGCGCGCGCCAATGCCGTGCCTGCCGTTCACGGTGCGGTCGCTCCAGGCATAGGTGAGATCCGCGCTGAAGCCGGTCGGCCCACCCCATTGGAGCCGCACGGCATCAAAAGTCTGCTGGTTCTGGCGGAAATTGGACGAGCCGAGGAAGCGCTGGTCGGCAAGCTCGATCAGCTGGCGACCGGCCGTCACGGCGAAGCCGTTGCCGCCGGAATAGCGGATCTGGGCGCGGTTCAGCTCGGCATTGCGCGGATCGACGACCAGGGGGAAGGCGGTGCGCCCGTTGGTGCCGTCATTATAGTCGTTGACGATGGCCCAGGTCGCCTCGCCCTCGACCAAAGCGGACCAGTGGCCCGAACTCAGCTGGACGCCGGGGCGCACGCGCAGGGTCAGCGCATCGGCATCGCGCGCGATTCCGTCCTGATCGACCCGCTCGTAGCGCAGCCGCGCGTCGGCGAGCGGCGTGACCCGCACGTCCTGCGCGGCGGCGGCGCTGCCCAGCAGCAGCGCGGCCCCGACCGCGGCCCGCATCGTCCTAGGCGACCGCGCCGGAGTGGAGCATCACGTCGTCGAGATCGCGTAGATCGCGACCGCGCGTCTCCCTGCCGAACCAGGCGATCAATACCAGCGCCGCCACCACCGGCACCACCACCGCGCCGGCAACGATTCCGATCGGCGGCACCAGCATGCTGATCGAGAGCGCCTGCGCGATCACCCCGCCGGCCTTGGTGCATGCCGCGACCCAGCCGGTCGCGCGGCCGCGCACGCGCAACGGGAAGCTCTCGGCGGTGTAGGGCAGAACGATGGCGATGATACCGTTGATGCCGATGATCAGCAGGGCGAAGGGAAGCACCGGATCGCCGCCGCCGAACAGTTCGAGCCGCAGCACGCCGAGCAGCCCGAGCCCCAGGATCCCGATCGAGGTGACGAGCGACCATTTGGTGCTCCACAGGCTGTAGATCAGCGCGCAGGCGAAGGCCATCGGGATGGCGATCAAGGCCGACTTGGCGAGCAGGCCGTTGGCCACCTCGACCGGATAGCCCTGGTCGCGCAGGTGCGCCGGCAGCCACAGCAGCAGGCCGAAATTGACGAATCCCCAGCTCAGTGCGGTGATCGAAAGCGCGGTCAGCTTTCCGTAAAGCTGCAGGCCCGACAATGCGCCGTGCCCGGCCGTGGTTGCGGCCCTGGCGGGCGCCGCGGTCACCTTCTTCGCCACCGCTCCGAATTTGCGCATAACCTCGCGCGCCTCGACCGCGCGTCCGCGCGCGATCAGGAATTTGGCACTTTCGGGGATGAACGCGCCGAGGAAGACCAAGGCGAGCCCCGTCGGCAGATTGAGCAGCCACAAGATGCGCCAGCTCGTGATCGGCACGAGATAGGCCGCGGCGCCGCTCGCGGCGAGATAGCCGCCGCCCGCGCCAAGTCCACCGACCAGCACCAGGCTCCAGCCGCGATGTTTGCTCGGCATCATCTCGGCGAGCAGGGCGTAAGTGACGGGCAGCATGCCGCCGGCGGCGGCGCCCATCATGAAGCACATGCCGATATTCCAGGCGAGGCTGGGCATGGCGCCGCAGATCGAGGTGCCGACGAACATCACCGCCGACAGGAGGATGGTGGCCTTGCGCCCATAGATGTCGGCGAGCACGCCCCACAGCACCGATCCCGTGACCGTGCCGATCAGGGCGAAGAAGGGCACGAGCGAAGCGACCGACTGATCGACGCGATATTCGTGCTTCATGCCGTCGATCGTGAAGCCCAGGGCGGCCGGCTTCATCGTATCGATGATCAAGGCGACGACCAGCACCACCATCAGCCCCCAATGGGCGCGGCCGAGGTGCGCGTCCTCGGGAGCGGCGATGACGATGTCCGCCGCCGCCGCGCGCTGCGCCGCGACGTTGCGCGGCAGAAGCCCCCAGGCGGCGACCATGCAGCCGCCGACGATCAGGACCATGCCGAAGATCATGTCCCAGCCCATCGGCATGCCGGACAGCATGAAGTGCATGCCCCCGCCCATCATGAACATCGGGATGTGGAGCAGCACCCCGGCCGTCACCGCCACGCAGCCCAGGGCGAAGGCCCAGATTGCCTGGCGATCGGACAGGGTGCTGGAGGACAGGCCGTTCATGCGCCTTCCGCGGCGAGAGCGCCCTCGATCGTGTCGAGTTCGCCGCTCGCGCGCGCCTTGCGGCCATAGACCAATTCGAACAGAGGCCCGGCCATCACCGTGGTGACGATCGCCATCAGCACCATCATCGAGAACAGGGTCGGGCCGATGATGCCCTTCTGCAGGCCGATATTGATGATGATCAGCTCCATCAGGCCGCGCGCGTTCATCAGCGCGCCGATGCCGAGCGCGGTGCGATTATCCTCGCCCATCACCCGCGCAGCCGCCCAGCAGGCGCCGAACTTGGCGAAGATGGAAGCGGCGAGCACGCCGAGCGCGATCAGCAGCAGGGTCGGCGTGTTGACCATGTCCATGCGGGTGTTGAGGCCCGAATAAGTGAAGAACATCGGCAGCAGCAGCACGACCGCGAGCGGCTCGACCTTGCGCTTCAGCTCCTTGACGAACAGGCCGCGCGGCATGACCGCGCCGAGCAGGAAGCCGCCGAACACGGCGTGGATTCCGATCGCGTCCATCAGGAAGGCCGAGAGGCAGAACAGCATGAGCGTGATGGCGAGCACCAGGTGGCTCATCTCGCCGGCCTTCTCGACGGCTCTGCCCAGCGGCGCGAGCAGCCTCTTGCCGAACATGAAGATGAACAGGGCGTAGAGCAGGCCGCCGCCGATCGCGAGCACGGCCACGCCGGCGCCGGCGCCGAAGGTCGCCAGCACCAAGGCGAGCACGCACCAGGAGGCGGCATCGTCGAACGCGCCGGCGGTCAGCGACAGGGTGCCGAGCGAAGTATCGGCAAGCCCGCGTTCGTTGATGATCCGCGCGAGCATCGGGAAGGCGGTGAGCGCGATGCAGGCGCCCATGAACAGGGTCGCATTCGCCGTCGAGATGCTCGGCGCGAACAGGCCGGGGACCTGGAGCAGCCAGGGGGTGATCAGCACCGCGACCAGGAACGGCGTGACGATGCCGGCGAGCGACACGCCCATCGCGCTGCGCGCCTTGGTCGCGAAATGATCGAGGCGCAGCGTGGTGCCGACCAGGAACATGTAGAGCCCGACGCCGAATTGCGCGCCGACATAGAGGACGTTCCTGGTCTGCGGAGGAAAAAAAGCGGCCTGCATGTCGGGGAACAGCAGGCCGAGGAGAGAGGGGCCGAGAACGACGCCGGCGATCATCTCGCCGACGACCTGGGGCTGGCCGAGCAGCTTCTTGCCGAGCCAGCCGACGATGCGGCAAGCCAGCAGGATCACGGCCAGCTGCAGGAAGAAATGAACGGAAAGGTCGCCTGGCGAATAGCTGGTGGGGGCCGCGACGATTGCGGGACCGTGCGGCGACAGGATGCCGGTCACGGTGGTCACGAAGCTGTCGAGCACGTTCGACGACATGGATTTGCCTCCCCCAACCAGCGCGCACTTTGATGAGTCGCCGCGTTGCGCATGAAGGAGCGTCGTTTCGGGATCGCGCGCAATAGGAAATGGTAACGCTACCATCACTTTTCCGACTGCCCGGAGTTTTCTGTTGCGAGGGCGACACGATATAGTAATGTGCCTACATCGTAATGGCGTAATTATAGGTAAGTAGGTACGAGATTTTCGAATCATGAAGGTGCTCAGCAGCCGCGATTTCAATCAGGACGTGAGTCAGGCGAAGCGGCTCGCGCGACTCGAACCGGTCTTCGTCACCGACCGCGGCAAGCCGACCCATGTGCTGCTCAGCATCGACGCCTTCCGCCAGCTCACCGGTCAGGGTGAATCGATCGTCGACCTGCTCGCCATGCCCGGCGCCGTCGACGTCGCGCCCGAGTCCGCCAGCCCGAGCGATGCCTGGGACCGGCGCGAGACCTTTCGATGATGTACCTGCTCGACACCGGCGTGGTCTTCGAGCTGCGCAACGCCAAGGCCAAGCGGACCGATGCAGGCCTTGCCGCCTGGGCCGCCGCCATTCCCCGCGAGGACATGTACATTTCCGCCTTGGCCCTGCTCGAGCTGGAGGATGATGCGGCGCGGCTGGAGCGCAAGGACAAGGCGGCCGGCGCGGCGCTCAGGGACTGGATCGGCGGTCAGGTGATGCGGGCGTTCGAGGGGCGGATCCTGCCGGTCGACGCGGCCGTGGTGCGCCGCCGCTTTACCCTTCCCTATGCCGATGCCCGCGACGGCCTGCTCGCGGCGACCGCGGTCGAGCATGGCCTGACCCTGGTCACCCGCAACGTCGCCGCGTTCAAGGCCGGCCGGGTCAAGACGTTCAACCCCTGGGGCTATACGCCGACGGCCGACGAGGATGGCGACTGGCGGCAGGCGGCGCGGACCAGCTCCCTGTGGCTGAAGAACCTGTTCGTGCGGACCTGAAATCCGCCATCCCAGCGCGCAACCTGAACGGGTTTCCGAAGGGCGGGGTGATGACTAAATCGACGGAAAATAGTCATTACACCTGATGGTTATTCCCCCTTTGAAATTAACGATTTAGCGCCACGAAATATTTCCCCGAACGGATCGGGGCGGACCTGATTTTGTCCTCCCTGCGAGCGTAGCTCGTGGGGAGGGGGACCGCCTGAAAGGCGGTGGAGGGGCTTACGGAGTCAGTCAGCCCCTCCACCATGCTTCGCATGGTCCCCCTCCCCATCGCTACGCGGACAGGGAGGACCAAGGACGTAAATCGATCATCGCAGCAGCGACCGCGGTGTGGGCGCCAGCAGCAGGATCTGCGGCGGGCGCTCCTCGAAATCATCCAGCCGCGGACCGAGACTTTGCCGCCATTCCGGCGCCGCGGCGAGCGACTCGCGGGCGCGGTCGTATGTGGCGCGATCGGCGACGCGGGTGAACCAGACGAAGACCTTCTCGTGCTGCCGCACCGGCAGGGCCGGAAAATCGTTGGGCTCGGTCTCGGTCACGTAGCTGCCGAGCACGGGCAGTCCGGCGGCGGCATAAGCCGGCGCGAGCCGCTCCCGGAAGAAGGCGGCGAAGCCTTCGCCGGGGTCCTTCCACAAATAGTGGATGGTGGCGACGACGAGACCCGCGGGCGTGGCCGCGGCATCGACCGCGGCTCGACTGCCCCAGGCGGCGGCGAATCCGGAGTTCGGGAAAGCGGGCCGCAGCAACAGGACATTGTCATTGTCGTCGAGCATCGCATTGGCGGCGGCGCGATTGGCCCGCCAAACCGGTCCGGAATAGAAAGCGCCGAGCGACCGGCCGCGCGCTTCCATCGAGTCGAAACCCCTGATCCAGGTGAAGCGATCGGGATCGCCGAGGTCGCGATACTGGCCGACCAGCCGGGCGCCGGTCGCCTCCTGGCTTTCGACGAAATGGCGCTCGAACAGGGCGATCATCGCGTCGCGCCGGCCGGCAACGATCTTGTACTGGCGAAGCTCGATGACGGGATGCGGGGCCGGCGCGGCCTGCGCGGCGGCCCGCGCCCCCAGGCCGACGAGGATCAGCAAGGCGGCGCCGAAGCGGAGCCATTGCGGCAGGACGGGCTTGATCATGCGCGCGTGAACTCCATGATCCAGTTGGTTTCCCAGCTCTCGCCGGCATCGGCCGAAAATGCCTGTTCCCACCGGGCGCTCCGCGGCGTGATGTCCGACCAGAGGAAACGGACCCGGATCGGCCGGCCATCCAGAATGTCGTCACCGTAGAAGGTGCCGACCCCGTCGGAGAATTGCCCGATCACGGGCGGGTCGAGCTTCGCCTGGCGCGCGTCGATCCAGGTCAGCGACCAGGTCGCATTTCGGGAGTCGAACAGGCGCAATGTGCACGCCTCGTAGCGTCCTTCGGGCAGGTCGATAACATTCTGGTCGAAATTCCCAAGGCCGCCCAAGATCGGATCGGCGTGCATCGTCCCGCCGAATTCCGCCCAGTCGCTGCTCGCCGCCAGCCTCGTTCCGAGCCGGCGGTGGCGGACGCGCCACGCGCCGTGGATGAAATCGAAATCATGGGCGCCGGGTGGCAGCGCCGGCTTTGCTTCCTCGCTCATTGTGAAATCCTCATGAAACTGTCTTCCGATTCGTGGTGGTACAAAACAGACCGGTTGTCCGGTTTTGTCAATCATGCCATCAGGGACCAGGTGATTCGGCAATGAAAAAACGGACACGCACCAACGACCCGGCCGGCATGCGCAACCGCGTGCTCGACGTCGCCGCGCGGGCGTTCCAGGCGCGAGGCTTCGGCGCGACGAGCACGCACGACATCGTGCGCGAAGCGGGCGTGACCGGCGGGGCGCTGCACCATCATTTCCCGACCAAGAAGGCGCTGGCGCTGGCGGTGATCTGCGAACGAGTCTCGCCCGAGGTCGGCGACACCTGGGTCATGCGGGTGCGGGACGCGCCGAGCGCCGCGGACGGCATCCTCTCGGCGTTTCGCGACGTCATCGCGGCGCTCGATGCCCAGGGATCGGTGTCCGGGTGCCCGCTCGGCAATCTGGCGCTCGAACTGTCGCTGGCCGACGAGGATCTGCGCGCGGCGCTTTCGGGGGAATATGGCAAGTGGCGCGATGCCATCGCGGACAGACTGCGCGTGGATATCGCCAAGGGTAACGCCGCCTTCGCGGCGGCGGATCCCGATGCCTTCGCCAAGGTGGTGGTCTCGATGTTTTCGGGGGCGATGACGATTGCCAAGGCCGAGCAGGACAGCGGGGCGCTTGTGGCGTGTGCGGCGCAGCTGGCGGTCATGATGAAGGGCGGCTGAAGGGCGCGAGAACGGGGGAGCTTGGTTCGCGCGAAGACGCGGAGGCGCGGAGGGGCCGGTGTTTCCCAAGCTTGCATATTTTCATCAAGTTTGTCGGAAGCGTTGCGCGCGGGATTTCGCACAGACGGATGACGCTGCACTGAAACTTCCGCGTCTCTGCGTCTCCGCGCGAATTGCCTTCATTTCTATTGGTGACGGGATGTGAGTGGCTCTGACTCAGATGGCCCCTCCACCATGCTTCGCATGGTCCCCCTCCCCATCGCCTGCGGCGACAGGGAGGATAAGAGGGCGGCCGAATCGGGATCTGCGCGGGCGCAATTTCGAGCGTTGATTTCGTCGGAATGTTTACCTTATGTTCCGGCGCTTGTCAACTCAGTCGAGCCGGCGGATCGTTTCCTCGAGGGTCGCGACGCCGAGGCCGAAACGGCGGAAGGTCATGCGGTTGCGGGCGGTGCGGCCGTTGGGGTGGAGGGTGATCCATTGCTCGACGCTGGGGCCCTCGGCGCTGCGATAGGTCAAATGCAGGACGTTGCCGGCGATGTCGCCGGTGACCGGGCCGTTGGCGTCGGAGATGGTGCCGGTGACGCGGTTGGGGCCGGCGCGGACCAGGCGCCACTGGCGCCGCCGCGGAGGTTTGCCCTCTTCCTCGACGAGCTGATCGATGTTCAGGGCGTTGCTTCGGTCCATCCAGCCGCGGCTGCGCACGCGCACCGCATGGCTGCCGGACATGATCACGCTGACTCGCCCCTCCCCTTCGGTGCGGCCGACGAAGAATTGCTCCGGCGCCATCGTCTGGAGGAGGAGCAGGGCGGCAAGTGTGGCTGAAAGCGGCAGAAATAATGTCCCGGATCGCGGCCCGGGCGCGTCGCGCGGACTGGAGCGACAGGGCTTAACCCATGTTGCGTGGCGATACCAGCGCAGCGGGATGGAGTCCCCTCGCCTTGTCGGAGTGTCTGCCAGCAAGCTTCGCGCGCGGACCTGACAAGCGCCCCGCCCTGCATTATCCTGCGCGACGGGCGCGGCCCTGATCGGCCGCACAGGGGAGTGAGCGGGACATGATCGAGCGACTGCGCGCCCGCCTCGCGGGCACCGCACTCGGCCCCATCGCGATGGTCTGGACATTGGGCTATGTGATGATCGCCGTGCTCGCCGCCCTGCTGGGCCGGATGGGGGCGGCGGTCAGCTTCGCCACCGATCTGCCGCTGCTCGCGCTCGGCGTTGCCCTCGCATTGGGGCTCGAGCGGCTGCACCGCGGCCTGGCGGAGCGATCGATCCTGCTGCGCTGGCCGGCGCTGGGGCTGGCGATCCTGGCGGTGAGCCTCGTCCAGACCTTTGCCGACCTGCTCTGGCAGCGCTGGCTTTCCGTCACCTTCTTCCCGGAGTGGCAGGACTGGGCCTACGCCTTCACGGTGCAGCGCACGATCACGGTGCTCGTCCTCTATCTGTGGACCTTCTGCCTGATGATGACCCTGATCTGGGCGATGGGCCTGCAGGCCCGCGCCGAGGCCAGCGCCGCGCGGGCCGCCCGGGCCGAGGCCGAGGCGCAACGTGCCGAGGCGGAGGCGGACGAGGCCGAGGCGGAAGCCGAGCGCGCCGAGGAAGCGGCCGAGCGGGCCGAGGCGATGGCGCTGCGCCTCCAGCTCGATCCGCATTTCCTGTTCAACACGTTGAACTCGATCTCGTGCCTGGTCACGCTCGCCCGCAACGCCGAGGCAAACCGCATGCTGGACGCGCTCGGCGATTTCCTGCGCGCGTCGCTGCACAGCGATCCGACCGCCGACGTGACGCTCGACGAGGAGATCGAGACGATCGACGCCTATCTCGGCATCGAAAGCATCCGCTTCGGCGACCGGCTGACGATCCATGTCGACATCGCGCCGGGGCTCAGCGACGTGGCGGTGCCGAACTTCATCCTCCAGCCGCTGGTCGAGAATGCAGTGAAGCACGGCGTCGCCGCCACGCGCGGGGCGGCGGCGCTGACGATTGCGGCGGCGCGCGACGGCGGCATGCTGATGCTCAGCGTTACCAACACGTGCGTGGCGGGCGCCGAACGCGAGGCCAGGCCGGGCACCGGCATCGGGCTGGCCAATATCCGCCAGCGGCTGGCGATACGCTATGACGACAATGCGCGACTGGAAACCGGCCCGGTGGAGAATGGCTGGCGGGCCGAGATAAGGCTGCCGGCCGGCCCCGCCTGACACCCGCCCCCTGCCCTGATCTCCCTTTCGGAAGGCTCGACCATGATCCGATTTCCGCTTCGCCGCCTGGCTCTCGCCGCACTCTTGATCGGGCTCGCGGCGGCCGCTCCGGCCCAGGCTCCGGTGTCGCCCGCCCGTGCGGCCTTCCGTCCCTATTTCGAGCAACGCTGGGTTGCCGGAACGCCGGTCACGGTCGCCCAGGTCCGGCGCATGATCGCCGGCCATGGGGCGACCTGGGCCGTGCAGCACCTCGCCGCCGGGGACAGCCCCAATGGCTGGGACAGCGTGACTCGCGGCATCGCCTCCGGCGCGCAGGCCTGGCTCGATCTCGCGCCCGTGATCGGAACGGGCACCGACGCCGCCACGGCCGAAGTCTATGCAATGGCCCTTTCCGACGCATTGATCGGCAATGCGGCGGGCGTGCTGCAGCTGATCGGCGACGGGGGCGATTTCGCTTTATGCCAGGAGAATGGCATCGAGACCGAGCCGGCCCATGCCCGCGCTTATTACGCCGCCGCGATCGAAGCGGTAGAGGCGGTGCGGGCGCCCGCACTTCAGGAGGCCCGGAGCGCCTGCTTGGCGCGGCTTCGGGATGCGGCCGGTGCGCCTGCGGAGTGAGCGCGAAGCGACCAGGATAAGCGACTGGAGATGGGCCGGTGGAGAAATTGCGGCGGGCGGAGATGCGCCGCATTGCGAGGCGCGATCATCGTGCCGCAACGCAGAGGAGTGGCGAATGCATAGCTGGACATTGGCGATATTGGGGCTTTCGACGGCGGCGGGGGCGCAGATGCCCGGCGCGGGCGACGGGTTTTGCGGGGAGCTGGCGCGGGTGATCTCCGCCGCCGCGGAGACGCCGCCCTTCGCTTCGCTGCCGGGGTTCGACGAGCGCGGCGAGGTGGCCATGTTCGGCTTTGCGCGCGGGTGCGGGCAGGGCAGGATCCCGGGGGGCGAGCCGTACTTCGCCTGCCACAGGCAGCTGCCGCCGCTGGAGCTGCGGGTGGCAGCGCTGGCCGCGCGCATCGCCCGCTGCCTGCCCTCGGCCGAGCGGCTGGCCGATAGCAGGGGCGGAAGCCTGTTTCGCCAGCATGTCGTCCGCTTCCGCATTCCGGGCGTGACGATCGAGCTGGCGGAGGGCGGCTGGGCCACGCGCGGCGGAGGCCAGGTCGCGCTCACCATCCAGCGCGATCGGTGAGCGGATCCGCGGGGGACGGGGTTTTGCGCGCAGGGTTCAGTCCACCCGGCGGATCACTTCCTCCATCGTCGCGACTCCGAATCCGAAGCGGCGGAAGGTCATGCGGTTGCTGGCGCTGCGGCCACCCGGGTGCATGGTGATCCATTGCTCGACCCAGGGGCCAAGGCTGCTGCGATAGCTCAGGTGGAGGACGTTCCCCGTCACCACGCCGTTCACCGGGCCTTCGGCGCCGGTCAGCGTGCCGGTGAGCCGGTTGGCGCCGGAGCGGACGAGGCGCCAGGTCAGGCGCCGGGCGGGCTTGCCTTCCTCCTCGACGATCTGGTCGAGAACCAGCGCCCCGCTTTGCTCGATCCGGCCGATGCCGCGCGCGCGGACGCCGTGGCTGCCCGAGAGCGCCATGTTGACCCGTCCCTCCCCTTCGGTGCGGCCGACGAAGAAATGCTCGGGCGCAACCGCCTGGACGAGGAGCAAGGCGGCAAGGCTGGCTGTGAGCGGCATGGGCAATTCCCGGGGTCGTTGCGCGGACTGGAGCACCACGGCCTAGGCCGGATCGCCCGGGTGCGCCGCATCGGGAAAATACCTCTGGTGGAAGTACCAGTCGGGGGGCTTGGGGCATATTTGGGGTCTTGGTGTCGACGAGACCTCGCCCTGTGCCCCCTTTCGCCGCAGTGATTCATTCGCGCGGAGACGCGGAGGCGCGGAGAAGAAAAGGGTTCGTCGCTTCGCGCCAGGAGTGGGGGCGCGCGCCGGCATCTCCGCGTCTCCGCGCGAATATCCCTTCCCTGCTTCTCTTCGCGTCTTCCCTTCTTCACGCCTTAGGTGAACCCATAGGAAGGTGGCGCTGTCCGGGTGTCTCCAGCTCAAATGCCGGATTACTCCACAAGCTCCCCGCTGCCGCGCGCGAAAATCGCGGGGTGGCGTCGGCGCCGCGGCGCCCTAAATAGGGTGCGACACCTACAAAGCCGGAGATGCGAGATGGCCGACGAGATGGATCCCGCCAACAACCAGCCGCCGGGCTATGTACCGCCCAAGGTCTGGACCTGGGACGCGCCGAGCGGCGGCCAGTTCGCCAATATCAACCGGCCGATCTCCGGCGCGACCAGCGAGAAGGATCTGCCGGTCGGCCGGCATCCGCTCCAGCTTTATTCGATGGGCACGCCGAACGGCGTCAAGGTGACGATCATGCTCGAGGAGCTGCTCGCCGCCGGCCATGCGGGCGCCGAATATGACGCCTGGCTGATCCGGATCGGCGAGGGCGACCAGTTCACCAGCGGCTTCGTCTCGGTCAATCCGAACAGCAAGATCCCGGCGATGATGGACCACAGCACGAACCCGCCGACGCGGCTGTTCGAGAGCGGATCGATCCTCGTCTACCTGGCCGAGAAGTTCGGCGCCTTCCTTCCCACCGAGCATTATGCCCGCGCCGAAACCTTCAACTGGCTGATGTGGCAGATGGGATCGGCGCCGTTCGTCGGCGGCGGCTTCGGCCATTTCTTCGCCTATGCGCCGTTCAAGATCGAATATGCGATCAACCGCTACGCGATGGAAACCAAGCGCCAGCTCCACGTGCTCGACACCCATTTGGCGAGCCACGAATATCTGGCCGGCGACGACTATACGATCGCCGACATGGCCACCTTCCCCTGGTACGGCAACATGGTCCGCGGCGCCTATGGCGCGGCCGAGTTTCTCTCGGTGGAAGAATATCCGAACATCGATCGCTGGGTGGATACGATCTCGGCGCGCGAGGCGGTGCAGCGCGGGCGGATCGTGAATTTGACCTGGGGGCCTGAGGAGCATCGGGTTAGCGAGCGGCATGAGGCTGGAGATATTGATAAGGTGCGCGAGTTGATGAAGGCGGAGGGGGCGGAGAAGCCGGCGGTTTGAGAAGGCGCATGGTGCCCCCGAGATGGCCGCGGGCCTCGCGTTTTTGCAGCCCTGCTCATTCATCCAATCGATGACGAGGCGATGATCGGTTTGCAGTCAGGCAGCGTAGCGAATTATTGTTCCACGTAGGGCGACCCTTCGGCCGCGCCTTCTGGCGAGACCGCCGTCGCCACGCGCCCGCGTATCGCGAAGGCGAGGACGTCCGAGAGGTTGGCGACGAGGTCGGCATATTCGATGATGGGCATGCGTTCGGGGGAGGCGGGCTCCCTGGCGCGGTCGCGCATGTTCAGATATTCGAAACTGGCCGGGAACATCGATCTGATCTGCTCCCAATTCTCCTGCCACTGCGCGAAGGTCAGCTCGACCTCGGTCTCGGGCATCTCGCGGGCGAGACTGCGCAGATAATGTTGCAGCAGGCCGGAATAGGCTTCCATGAATTCGGGAAAGGTGCGGCAGTCGTTGAAGGAGAAATCGTGGCTCATGCGCCATTCGTTGAATTGGGAGGAATATGGGTGGATCAGCTCGGCCAGTCTCAGGGCATTATCGGTAGAAATGGGCCCGTAGCCAGGCATAGCGCCGAGTTGCCCCGGATCGAACGTTGTATCAAATATCCGGCGATCGCGTTTCGTCGCAAAGCGGTGGAACCGCTTCAATATGTCGTCTAGGGGTACCGCCACCGTCGCCCCATAGGCGGGCACGAACGGGGGCCCCTTCTCTGCGGCGTTGCGAATGGCAGGAAGATCATATTTGGGCGCGAAAGGATCGTGCCCCTGCAGATAGTCACGGACGGGGCCATCATAAATGTATTCGGCCAACGTTCGTACCAATTCAAAATCCGAAGTTGCCAACGAAGCTTCTGCCCAGGTTGAAGTGTTGGCAAATCCCCAGATTCTCGGATCGGGGTCACCGCTCGGGCCGAACGCGGATTCGCTTCCAACGCGGCGCACATGGAAGGTGCCGACCAGGCCCTGCAGCGCATCGATGACGGTCCGGATCGTCTGCCGCTCCCCGGCGAAGGCCGACGCGATCTGGCGCCGGTCGTCCGCGGCCTTGGGGCCGGAGCGCCAGGCCGAGGCGAGCGCGGCGCCGATCGGGCCGGGCGCGTCGTTGGGGGATTCCATCCACGCGACATGGTCGAGCTTGTGGTGGTCCAGGAACTTCATGGGATTGAGCTTCGATTGCCCGCCCCATTCGACGGCGAGCACGATCGGCCTGGCCTGGTGGGGGCCGCGGCCGGTTCGCTCGGCGATCGCCTTCAGCACCTCGGAGGTCCAGTCCTCGCGCAGCATCGGCTCGGTGACCACGATCAGGAATGCGGTCGCGCTCTCCACCGCCTTGGCGACCGCGCCGCGCCAGGTGCTGATGCCGCCGGTGAGGCGCGGGCGGTCGCGCCAGCTGGGCAGCTCGTTCCAGCCTTCGATCAGGAAATTGCGGAGCAGGACGGGCGCGGTCGGCGGCAGGCCGCAGCGCCGGCGGGCTGTGATCTCGATTTGAGTCAACCATGTTTCGACGCGCTCGTCGCGGCTCTCCGGGTGGACCAGGGCGAACAGCCGCAGCGGGCGCAGGGCATCGGCGGCGTCGGCATCCTCGATGATCCAGTGGCTGCCGTCGCGGGTGCGGAGCTCGGCATGGTCGGCCGGCGGCGCCGGCGCGATATGGGGGCGATCCATCGCCATCCAGCCGGTCGCGCCCTGTTCGCCGGGCCATTCGACGGACAGGGTGGGATAGGGCCCGCCGACCTGGATGACGTGCTCGCCATATTCCCCGGGCTCCAGCGACAGGCCGCGCTCTTCCCAGGTGACGCTGATCGGGCTGCCCGCCGGGGCGATGGTCGGCTGCATCATGTCGGCGATCCACGGCGACATGGCTGCCTGCGATTCGTCCCCCGCCGGCGAAACCGCGCCGAGCAGCTGATCGGCGGCGAAGGCGAGGTCCCTGGCGAGCGGCCGCGCCTCCGGCGGGAGATCGAGATCGGGAAAGCCCGCGAGCAGATAGCGGGCGGCATCGAGGACCTCCCGCGGCGGGTCGGACGGATTCTGGAGCAGGCTTTTCAGCAGGGCCTGGAGGTGGCCGACGATCCTGTCCTGCCAGCCGGCGGGGCGCTGGAGGGCGAGGCCGACGATCTCCTCCTCCATCCTCAGCATCGGCGCCGCGCCTGCGCGCAGCCGCCGGACGATGTCGATGGCGCGGCCGGCGAGATCGCTTTCGTCGCGCAGGCCGAGGCGGTGCCGGCCGAGGGCCTCGGGCGCGAGCGTGATCGCGGCGGCGCCGCGCGATCCGACATCCTCGCCCCACCACAGATCGGCCTCCAGCCCCGGCGACGAGTCCGGCAGCAATTCGAGCCGCAGCGCCCGCATCATCTCGGGATCGACGCGCCCGGCCACCGCGCAGGCCATTTGCAGGGTCGCGAGCCCGGCCTCCGGATCCGGGCCCGGCGCGGCGGCCGGCCCGGGCTTGCCGCCGCCGCGCTCGCGCGCGCGCCGCGCCGCACGCGCCGTCGTGCCGACCGTCCAGTGCAGAAGGGCGTAAGCGCGCGAGAGCTCGGCGGGCCAGAGCGAATCGGGGAAGGGAAGCAGCCCGATCGGCTCGCCGCCCCCTGCCCGCACCGCATCGCCGAACCGCGCCCATCCGGCCGGGCCGGTGCGGGCCGGCAGGTCGCGGCCGGGCGAGAGGCCGAAATCCGAGATGACGAGAACCGGGATTCCGGGCCGAAGCTTCAGGCCCCCCGCCCCTTCGGCGCCGTCGCCGCCCGCCCCCGCGTCGACCAGAGGCGGGGGCTCGGAATCGGTCCGGATCATGGACACCCGATCGGCGCCGAGCAGGTTGCGCACCGCCTTGAGCAAGGCGATGGCGTCGCGGCGGAACGGATCGAGCCAGGCGCCGGTGTCGATGACCAAAGCCGCGCCGCGCGACAGGCCCCTGGCCGGCCGCAGCGGCAGCCGAACGATCGGATCGCCCCGGGCGAGCCGCTCGACCGTCGCGGCGATGTCGACAGGCCCGGACGGCGTCGGCACCGACAGCATCGCCTTGATCAGGCCGCGCGCGGTCTGCCGCGGGGTGAGCACCGATATGCCGGACGCGCGCGCATCTTCGCCGGCCTTCGGTCGGGTCCGACCCAGCGCCATCGGCGTGGTGCGATGGAACCAGTCGGGGACGTCGCGCGGCCGCGTGTCCGGCAGGGCGTAAAGGCGCGTCACCCTGGGGGGCTGGTCGCGGCTTCGGACGGGAGGCCTCTCGACCATCGGCACCGCCACGCCGATCGTCTCCGTTTCATCCCCGGCCGGCGCGGCGATCGCGACGGCCGCGTCCTGCGCGGCCTCGGCCGGCGCGACGATGCGCAACGCCGCCGCAAGGTCCGCCCGCGCCGCATCGTCCGGGCGCAATATGGCAACCGCCCTGGTGATCGCATCGAGGGTGAGCGGCGGCGCCTGGGTCATGCCGGTGCGCGGCTGGTCTTCTGCAGCAGCAGCGCCTTGACCTCCTCCCAGATTTTCTCCTTCTCGCGCAGCTCCGGGATCTGCTGGAGGACGCGGAGCGTATCGACATATTCCGCGGTGCTTGGCGGCCGCAGCCCGCGCCTGGCGGCATCCTCGCGCTGCGCCCCGACCTCCTGCGCGACCGCCCCGTAAAGCGGGGCGAGCGCGGACGCCGCGCCGAAATGCGCGGCCGCGATCTGCTCGAGCGTGATCTCGCCCTCGGCCTGGCCTTCGGCGCCGGCCGGGCGCGCATCGGGAAGATCGAGCGTGATGCAGCGGCGCAGGAAGGCCGGCGGCAGCTCGCGCTCGCCATTGGTGGTCATCATCAGCAGAACGCCGACATCGTCCACCGCCTCTACCAGCGGGCGATCCGGCAGCGGCAGCGAGAAGCGCTTGCGGTCGAGCGGCTCGAGCAGATCGTTGGGCAGGTCCGGATCGGCCTTGTCGATCTCGTCGAGAAGGATGACGACATGCTCCGAGTCCTTCACGCCTTCGCTGGGATCGGCGAGCGCGGGCGGCGGCGCCTTTTTCGTCTTCAGCGTGTCGGCCCCGTCGGCGCCGCGGCGCAACGCGCCCGGTCGATCGAACGCCCACCACAAAACCCCCGGCTTCAGATAGGTCCAGTCCTCATCGAGATCGTTGGCCTGGGCGTCGGCAAGGCGGCGCAGCATGTCGATCTCCGCCTCGAGATCCTCGAGCCGGGTGCGCGAGGTGATGGTGCGGCCGAGGAAGCGCCAGCCAAGGCCGGCGGCGACGGCGCGGGCCAAAGTGGTCTTGCCGGAGCCGGGGCTGCCCGAGACGAGCAGGGGGCGGCCCGAGGCAAGGGCGACATCGATCGCCAGCTTCACCCGATCGGAGAACACATAAGCGGGCTTGCCCTCCGTGGCCGGCGCGGACGGGGGCACGAAACGTGGCGGGACAAAGGGCATCTGGAGCCTCCCTTCCTTTTATTGACGATCGAGCAGCGACCTGAAGCCGAGCCATTGAATATGATGGGCTTGCTCCCGCTCCCGATCGATCGGCGGCGCGATCGCCTGGCCGTAGGTGATGTCGGACAGGCACTGCTCCTCCTCCGCCGGCCAGGCGACGAAGATGACGCTTGGGAAGCGGGCCGCGAGTGCGCCGAGCAGGTTCGATCCCGCCCCGACCGGCTGTTTCTTGGGCAGCAGGCAGACGGTGCGCTCCTGGCGAAGCAGATAGGGAACGTCGTCGAGGCTGACATCGTCGACCAGATGGCGCGACAGGCCGCTGCGCATCTCCTCGGCGACCTCCTCCTCGTCGAGCGCCCGGTCGTGGCAGGGGATGATCAAATAGGAATCGCCATGATCCAGCGCCCGCAGCGCCAGCCGCTTCAGCGTATAATCCGGAACCCGCCAGCCATTGACCGCGGCGACGGCGCCCTGGCCGCGCTTCACCACAGCGGCGCCGATCGGACAGGCGAGGCGGTCCTTGCTGAGCCAATCGGATTCGGCGAGGCGCAGGAGATCGAGGATGGTCTTGTGCCCGCCCTTGAGATTGCCGCGGAATCCCTCGACGAGATCGCGGAGCGGATCGAGGTCGATCGCCGCCTGGTCCACCATCCATCCGGCCAGGGCCCGGGAAAGGTGGCGGGCAGGCAGCTTGTCGATGAGCTCGACCAATGCGTCGCTGCCGCGCTGTTCGACCGCCTCGCGCAGCTGATCGGAATCGAGATTGGTGTCGAGCTGCTTGCGCAGCGCTTCGATGATCCGGTCCCGGCGCGTGGTGCTGTAGCGGCCGGCGCCGAGGATATCGACGGCCCTGGCGGCGAGCGCCCCGGCAAGACCGGCGGGATTGCCGCGAACGTCCTCGGGCGCTTCCCAGATATGGGCGTCGGCGATCCGGGACGCCCTGAGATCGCCGCTGCCGATCTGGGTCTTGGTCAGGCGCTGATCGGGCGGCGCATCGTCGATCAAGGCGACGAACAGCTTGAAATTGCCGGCCTCGGTGCGCCAGCGGTGGCTGAGGACGCTGGCTTCGTGGCGGACATAGGCGCTGGTCGCGGCGTTCCGGTCCCAGAGGAGGACGGCGCCCTCGCACGCCATCATGTAATCGCTGACCTCCTGGTACCAATTGTCGCCGGGCACGAGGTTCTGCCGGTCCAGCAAGAGCGCGTAATCCTGGCCTTCGAGCGCGGCCGCGACCGCGGTCAGCAGGGCCAGCCCGGCCGGGCCCTTGCTGCTGTGGCTCACGAAGATGCGACGCTTCGCCATCGCGGGTCAGGGCAGGACGCTATTGCAGGAACATGGCACGCCAGCTTCCATTCTCTTCGGAAATGATCGACTCGGCACGGTCGGCGAGCGCGGCGGCATCGGCCGATTGGGGCGTGGTCGCCTCGACCTGGCGGAGCGCTTTCGCCGCGGCCCGATAAGACACGATCTGCTCGTCATATTTGCGGGCCTGGCCGTGCGCCAGCAGGGCACCGCCGATGGTGGTGAGCACCGCGGTGATCGCCGCGAGATCGAAATTGCCGCGGCCGAGCACACCGGACGCCGCGGTCAAGACCGCAGCAAGCAGGGATAAAAGCCATTCCGCGAGGTGGAGGTAGCCAGAATGTTTCGCATAGCGATCCGCATTGTCCGAATAATAGGCGATTTGTTTTTGGACCCGGGCAGCAAGATAGGCATCACGATCGAGCGCCTGCCGCGGGCAAGATCCGGGCGATGTGGCCTTCTCTTCGAAAAGGCTGAGGTCGGCGATTTCGGCATTCACCGCGTTCAGGGCCTCGGTGAGCTTCGCATCCCTCGTCGCGGAATCGGCATAGTCGCGCGCGCCGGCAGCATAGAGAAAGGCTTCGCGCTTCAGCGCCTCGGACGCGGAGCGCATGCGTATGTGGCGGCGCCCCGAATCCCCGCTCAGATAACGGCCGGTGATCGCGGCGGCGATGGCGAGAAAGACGGCGCCGGCTGTGGTGAGATAGGGGCGGTAGTCCACGATGTCCGCCGCGGCCGCGATCGCCGCCGCCAGCGCCCCCGATATCGAAAGGAGCAGGACGATGTTCCGCGCCCTGTCGACCTTGGACTTCAAGGCATTGGCTGTCGTCGAAAGCGTTGCCTGGCTATCGGCGACGAGATCAAGCGTCGTCATAAGCGCCCCTCCGCCCACCATGTCTTGATATTATCTGGCGTGAGTCAACAATGATCAACGAGAATAGAGGATGTGGCGCTCTCGATTGAACCAAGCCCCGCGCGCGATACGCATGCTCGTCATCCTGACGAAAGTCAGGATCCATGAAGACAGCGCCAGACATTGCCACCTGACACCGTGTTCATTGATACCGGATCAAGTCCCGGATGACCAAAGAAGAAGCAGGACGCCGAGCCGAACCTAGACCAGACGGCTCTGCTTCACCGCGGCCTCTATGAATGACGCGAACAAGGGATGCGGGTCGAAGGGCTTGGACTTCAGCTCCGGATGAAACTGCACCCCGATAAACCAGGGATGATCCGGCCGCTCGACAATCTCGGGCAATTCCCCGTCCGGGCTCATCCCCGAGAAGACCAGCCCGCCCTGCTCCAGTCTTTCCTTGTAGTGGACGTTGACCTCGTAGCGGTGGCGGTGGCGTTCGCTGATTGTGTCGGCGCCGTAAATGGAGCGCACGACGCTGTTGCCGTCGAGCAGGGCCGGATAGGCGCCGAGGCGCATGGTGCCGCCGAGATCGCCGTGGGCCTCTCGTTTCTGCAGGCCTTCCTCGCTCATCCATTCGGTGATCAGGCCGATGATCGGCTCGCCGACCTCGCCGAACTCGCTGGAGCCAGCGCCTTCCAGGCCGGCGGTGTTCCGCGCCGCCTCGATGCAGGCCATCTGCATGCCGAGGCAGATGCCGAAGAAAGGGACGTCGCGGGTGCGGGCGAAGTGGACGGAGGCGATCTTGCCCTCCGAGCCGCGCTCGCCGAAGCCGCCGGGGACGAGGATGGCGTGCATCGGCTCGAGCATCGCCGCGACCTCGGCCTCGGGATGCTCGAACAATTCGGCGTCGAGCCACTTGATGTTGACCTTGACCCGATTGGCGAGGCCGCCATGGACCAAAGCCTCGGTGAGGCTCTTATAGGCGTCCTGCAGTCCGACATATTTGCCGACCACGCCGATCGTCACCTCGCCCTCGGGGTGGAACAGGCGATCGGTGACGTCGGTCCAGCGGGCCATTTCGGGCTCCGGCGCGTCGGTGATGCCGAAGGCAAGCAGCACCTCGGCGTCGAGGCCGGCCTCGTGATATTGAGCGGGGACCGCGTAGATGCTCGGCGCATCGAGGGCGGGGATGACCGCTTCCTTGCGGACGTTGCAGAACAAGGCGATCTTGGCGCGGTCGCTTTCCGGCAGCGGGTGCTCGCAGCGGCAGACCAGGATGTCGGGCTGGATGCCGAGCGAGGTGAGCTCGCGCACGCTGTGCTGGGTCGGCTTGGTCTTCAGCTCGCCGGCGGCGGCGATATAGGGAACGAGCGTGGTGTGGATCGAGAGGCACTGGCCTCTCGGGCAATCGTTGCGGAACTGGCGGATCGCCTCGACGAACGGCAGCGATTCGATGTCGCCGACGGTGCCGCCGACCTCGCACAGCACGAAATCGCAATCCTCCTCGACATCGGCGCCGATGAAATCCTTGATCGCATTGGTGACGTGCGGGATGACCTGGACGGTGGCGCCGAGATAGTCGCCGCGACGCTCGCGCTGGATGATGCCCTGGTAGATGCGGCCCGACGTGACGTTGTCCGACTGGCGGGCGGGAACGCCGCTGAACCGCTCGTAATGGCCGAGATCGAGATCGGTCTCGGCGCCGTCATCGGTGACGTAAACCTCGCCATGCTGGTAGGGCGACATCGTGCCCGGATCGACATTGAGATAGGGATCGAGCTTCCTGAGGCGGACGGTGTAGCCGCGCGCCTGAAGCAGAGCGGCGAGCGAGGCGGCCATGAGGCCCTTGCCAAGGCTGGAGACCACGCCGCCGGTGATAAAAATGAACCGCGCCATGGGAGTTGAGGCTTAAGCGGTGCGGCGCGGAAAGGGCAAGCCGTCGAATCGGTTTTTATTTTTTCTGGTGCGTCTGGGGAAGGAAGAAGAAGGGGGTTTCGCGCGAAGGACGCGAAGAAGGAAATGAAGGGCGCGAAGAAGGAATTGGTGCGCGCGGAGGCGCAGAGACGCGGAGGGGGCGTTGGTTCTCGAGCTTGCTCGAATATCATCATCGAGGTGTTGGGAGGCGCTGCGCGCGGGGGTTTGCGGAGGCGGCCTGATGTCGCACGGCACCTCCGCGTCTCTGCGTCTCCGCGCGAATTGAATCCTGATGCCACGCGGCGCGCAGCGCCCGGTGGAAGGCCTGCGGTTCCCAAGGCCCTGACCTCACCCTTCTTCGCGTGCTTGCCTGTCCTTCGCGTCCTTCGCGTGAAACGATATTTCTTCTTCGGTTTCTACCGCGTCGAGCGTGATCCAGCCGGCTCCCCTCTGTGCCGAGCTCGGATGGCCCCTCCACCGCCCTTCGGGCGGTCCCCCTCCCCATGAGCTTCGCTCACAGGGAGGACTTGAGCAGTTACTGGGCCAGCGGGACGCCGCTCTGGTTGCCCTGGGCGGGCGCCGGCCGGGCCGGGGTTGCCGGGGCGCCGGGGGCGGCGGCGGGCGGGGCCGTGCTGGGGGCCGGCTGGGCCGGGGCGATCGGGCGGGCGAGGTTGGGATCGATGATGCGGTCGGTGCGCTGGCCGGCGGCGAGCGCGGCGAGCAGGATCGACATCGAGACGAAGATGCAGGCGAGGATCGCCGTGCCGCGGGTGAGGAAATCGGACGCGCCGCGCGCGCTCATCATCCCCGCCGGGCTGCCGCCGCCGGCGAGCCCGCCGCCTTCGGAGCGCTGCATCAGGATCAGCGCGATCAAGGCGACGGCGACCATGGTCTGGACGATCAGGAGGAAGGTGAACATTGCGCTGCTTTCTGGAAGGGTTGGGCGCGATCTAGGGGATTGGGGGTTGGTTCTCAAGGGGTGGTGGATGCTGCCGCTTGGCGATGGAGTTTGACTGGATCCCGGCCTGCGCCGGGACACGGCCGCCTGCGGCCTAACTGCTCGCAGCCGCCTCGATGATCGGCACGAACTGCGCCGCGGTGAGGCTGGCGCCGCCGACCAGGGCGCCGTCGACGTCGGGGACCGCGAACAGCTCGGCGGCATTGTCCGCCTTGACCGAGCCGCCGTAGAGGATGCGGACCCGCGCGCCGCGATCGCCATAGCGGGCGACCAAGGCGGCGCGGATCGCGGCGTGGATTTCGGCGACGTCGGCGGGAGTGGCGACCTTGCCGGTGCCGATCGCCCAGATCGGCTCGTAGGCGACGACCAGCTCGCCCTCCTCCCAATCGTCGGGGAGCGAGCCGGCGAGCTGCGTTTCGACCCGGGCGACGTGGCCGCCGGCGGCGCGCTCGGCTTCCGATTCGCCGACGCAGACGATGGCGACGAGGCCGGCCCTGAGCGCGGCGACCGCCTTGGCGCGGACCTCGGCGTCGGTCTCGTGCTGGTCGGCGCGGCGCTCGCTGTGGCCGGTGATGACCAGGCGGGCGCCGGCCTCCCTGATCATCGCCACCGAGACGCAGCCGGTATGGGCGCCGCTGTCGGCGGCGTGGCAATCCTGGGCGCCGATGATGACGCCGCCCGAGCGGGTCTGCGACGGCGCGATCAGGGTGAAGGGCGGGCAGATGGCGACGTCGACGCCGCCGGCGCGGCGCGCGGCCTCGGCAATGGCGGAGAGCTCGGCCAGCTGGCCGAGGCTGCCGTTCATCTTCCAGTTGCCGGCGACGAGCTTGCGGCGGAGGTGCATGCTGTTCTCTATCCAGTCCCGCGAAAGGTTGCCCGGCGACTAGCGCGCTTCTATGGCCTGCGCAAACCACATCCAGCGGGACAATCCATGATCGCCAATTTCCGCAAGTCGCTCCGTTCCTGGGCCACGATCGGCCTCCTGTTCTTCTCGCTGATCGCGATCGTCGTCACCGGATTCGGCACCGGCGGCTTCGGCGGGCTCGGCAGCCTGAGCGGCGGCGGCGGGAGCGCCAGCGGCGACAGCCTCGCCACGGTCGACGGCAAGGCGATTACCGCCAGCGAGATCAGCGACATGGTCAACCGCGCCTTCGTCCGCGCCCGCCAGCAGCAGCCGACGCTCGACATGGCAAGCTTCCTCGCCCAGGGCGCCTACGACCAGCTGCTCACCCAGGCGATCGTCGCCGACGCGATCCAGGCCTTCGCCGATCATCAGGGCCTGGTCATCTCGCAGACCATGGTCGACCGCGAGATCGCCAACCTGCCGGCCTTCCGCAACCTCACCGGACAGTTCGACCAGAGCATCTACCGCCAGCAATTGCAGGCGATGAACATGACCGAGGCGAGGCTGCGCGAGGACATCGCGCAATCACTGATCCAGCGCCAGCTGCTCGGCCCGGTCGCGCTCGGCGGCCGCGTGCCCGAAGGGGTCGCCCGCGAATATGCCAATCTGCTGCTCGAGCGGCGCCAGGGCACGATCGCGGTGGTGCCGACGACGATGATGGCGGCCGGCATCAACCCGACCGAGGCCGAGATCGCCGCCTTCTACCGCACCAACCGCGTCGCCTTCACCATTCCGGAGCGGCGCGTGGTGAAATATGCGGTGATCGGCCCGGAGCAGGTCCCCCAGATCGCGCCGCCGAGTGAGGCGGAGATCGCCGCCGTCTATCGCAACAGCCCGCTTTCCTATGGCGCGCGCGAGACCCGCAACATCCAGTCGATCGTGCTGCCCAGCCAGCAGGCGGCCGACGCCTTCGCCGTGCAGGTCCGCGGCGGCACCAGCTTCCTCGCCGCGGCGCAGCAGGCCGGATTCGCCGCCGCCGACGTCACCTTCGCCGACCGGACCCGCGCCCAGTTCGCCTCGATCACCAACCCGCAGGTCGCGGCGGCGGCGTTCGCGGCGGCCGAGGGCGCCGTGGTCGGGCCGACCCGCTCGGAGCTCGGCTATCACGTCGTGCGGGTCGACCATGTCACGACCATCGCGGCACGCCCGCTCGAGGCGGTGCGCGCGGAGATCGCGGCGGCGATCGACCGGCGCAAGCGCGGCGAAGCGCTCAACGTCCTGGTCTCGCGGGCCGAGGAGCAGCTCTCCAACGGCGCCAGCTTCGAGGAGGTGGCGCGCGAGCATCATCTGACCATCGTCACCACGCCGCCGGTCACCGCCACCGGGCTGCCGATCGGCACCACCACGCCGTGGACGGCGCCGCCCGAACTGGCGCCCTTGCTGCGCGCCGCGTTCGACATCGACGCCGAGGATCCGGAGCCGGCGATCGAGACGATCACCGCAAACGAGCGCTTCGCCCTGCTCGGCATCGACCGGGTGGTGGCCGCGGCACCGGCGCCGCTCGCGGAAATCCAGCAACAGGTCCGCGACGCCTTCATCCAGCAGCGCGCACGCCAGCTGAGCCGCGCCCTCGCCGACCGCGTCGTCGCGCAGATCAATGCCGGAACCCCCGTCGCGCGGGCGCTGGCCGAAGCGCAGCCGCGCATATCCAATGCGCAAGCGGTCAACCTGCGCCGCGTCGACATCAGCCGGCAGGGCCAGCAGGTGCCGCCGCCCCTGATCGCCCTGTTCAGCATTCCGCAGGGCCGCGCCCGCGTCATCCCCGCCGAGAACAATGCCGGCTGGTTCATCGTCGTCCACCAGCAGCGCACGGCAGGCGACGCATCGACCGAGCCGGCGCTGATCCAGACCACGCGCACCCAGTTCAACAGCAGCGTCAGCGAGGAGATCGCCCAGCAATTCGCCCGCGCGATCGAGCTGCGCACCGAGATCAGCCGCAACGAGGACGCCATCCGCGCCGCCCGCCAGCAGCTGACCGGGAATGCGGCGCCGCCGGCGAGCTAGAGTCGAGCGCGGCCTGACGGAATGAGCGGTCGGCTTCTTCTCTCCTATTTCCCCCTCCCCCTTGTGGGGAGGATGAGCAGGTCGCCATGCCCCCCGGGCATGGCTTCGGATCTCGGGGCGATCCGAACCTGCTCATGGGTGGGGGTGCGCGGCTTTGCCGCGCGCGGGCCGGAGGCCCGCACCCATGCTGCGCCGCTTAGGCCCGTGCCGGGGGCACGAGCCAAGCGCCGCATCTCAATCTCCCCCACAAGGGGGGAGAGGAATATAAATGGCTTGGCTAGTTGGGCCCCGGCAAGCGCCGGGATGACGGCCTGATGCGGCCGTCTGTCCTCGTCATCGACAATTATGACAGCTTCACCTGGAACCTGGTCCATTATCTGCGCGAGATCGGAGCCGAGGTCAGGGTGTCGCGCAACGATGGTCTGAGCGCGGCCGAGGCGGTGGCGAGCGGCGCCGAAGCGGTGCTGATCTCGCCGGGGCCGGGGGTTCCGGACGAGGCGGGGATTTCGCTGGAGCTGGTCGCGGCCTGCGCCGCGGCGCGCCTGCCGCTGCTCGGCGTGTGCCTCGGCCACCAGGCGATCGGGCAGCATTTCGGGGCGCGGATCGCGCGGGCGCCCAGGATCATGCACGGCAAGGTCTCGGCGATCGATCATGATGCGAGCGGCGTCTTCGCCGGCCTGCCCTCCCCCTTCGCGGCGACCCGCTATCATTCGCTGACAGTGCCGCCGGAGAGCCTTCCCGACTGCCTGATCGTCAACGCGCGGGCCGAGGACGGGACGGTGCAGGGATTCCGTCACGCGGCGCTGCCCATCCACGGCGTCCAGTTCCATCCGGAGAGCATCGCCAGCGAGCACGGCCATGTCCTGCTCGCCAATTTCCTGGCCCTGCGGGGTGCGGTCGCGGCCGCGGCTTGACAGCTTCCGTAACGTTCCTTACACGTTCCGCATACGTTCCACAGCAGGGGTTCCCGCATGCTGACGCGCAAGCAACATGAGCTGCTACTCTACATCGACAGGCATCTGGCCGAGAGCGGCGTTTCGCCTTCGTTCGAGGAAATGAAGGAGGCGCTCGACCTCAAGTCGAAGAGCGGCGTCCACCGGCTCATTTCGGCGCTCGAGGAACGGGGCTTCATCCGGCGGCTGGCCAATCGGGCGCGCGCGCTGGAAGTGCTGAAAATGCCTGAGATGAAGGCCGCGGCGCCGGCGACCACGAGCGCGGCGCCGCTGCGCGTGCCGCAGGCCGCCAATGATTCGATCATCGATCTGCCGCTGCACGGCAGGATCGCGGCGGGCACGCCGATCGAGGCGCTGCAGGGCACCGACACTCTCCCCGTCCCCGCCGCCTTGCTCGGCCCGGGCGAACATTATGCGCTCGAGGTCGCCGGCGATTCGATGGTCGACGAAGGCATTCTCGACGGCGATTTCGCACTGATCCGGCGCCAGGACACCGCCCGCGACGGCGAGATCGTGGTCGCACTGATCAACGACGAGGAAGCGACGCTGAAGACCTTCCGGCGCGAGGGCCAGATGATCCGCCTCGACCCGGCCAACAGGCAGTACGATCCGCAGCGTTATCGGCCCGACCAGGTGCAGATCCAGGGGCGCCTGGCGGGGTTATTGCGGCGGTACTAGCCCTCGCCTTTCCCCCTCCTTGATGGAGGGGAATCGACCGATCTTCGATGGAGGGCAAGATGGCGCGGTTGAATTATGTCGAGCTGCCGGTGGGTGACGTCGGCGCGGCCAAGGCCTTTTACGAAAGCGCGTTTGGATGGTCGCTGACCGATTTCGGGCCGACCTATGCCTGTACCCTCACGGGCGACACCGATATCGGGCTGCAGGGCGATGCCGCGGAAGCGACGAAAGCGCCGTTGACGGTGATCCAGGTCGACGATCTCGAAGCCGCGCTCGCGGCGGTCACCGGCGCCGGCGGAACGATCGTCCGGCCGATCTTCTCCTTTCCGGGCGGGCGCCGCTTCCAGTTCCTCGATCCCGGAGGCAACGAGCTGGCCTGCATGCAGGCGGATTGATCCGCTTCCGACGGGGAAGGAGCGGCCCCGGCACCCCGCTCTAAGCGATCCGCTCCGGCACCGCGGCGGCGTCTGCGGCCAGCTTTTCAGGCGTGCCGAGCGCTTCCCAGGGGAAGACGAACCAGCTCTTGTCGCGACTGCGGTCGATCGCGCTGCCGCGATAATCCGCCTTGGCCTGCGAGCGGACATTGTCGATCAGGACGGCGACGCGCAGTCCGTCGGCGTCGCCGCTCTTGGCGGTGATCGCCATGCGCAGATAAGCGATGGTCGCGCCGCTGTCGTTGATGTCGTCGACGATGAGCAGGCGCTGGCCCGCCTTGATCTTGGCCGCCAGCTTGTCGAGCAGTTCGTCGCCGAAACCGACTTCGCCCGAGCTGTGATCGACCGAAAGCAAGGCGATGCCGGTGCGGTGGGAAAGATAGGCCGCGGGGACGAGCCCGCCGCGGCCGATGCCGACCAGGAAATCGGGCTGCCAGCTATCGTCAGCGAGCGCCCGCGCCACCGCCTCCACGTCGGCGAGGAAGCGCTCGTAGGAAATGGGGGCGAATTCGGGTGCGGCCATGCCCGTCACGATCCTGCTGCTGCTGCTGGAGGTGGCCGGACCATAAGCAGGCGCCGCTGCCGCGACAATCGGGAAAGGCTAGCGGCGATCGTTCCCGATCGTGTTGCCATCCCGGCGCTGCTCCGGCGGCTTGCCGCGCTCGGCCCCATCCCGCCGCCTGGGCCCGGCGGAAAAGCCGGGGCGCGCTGGCCGCTCCCGCACAGCCCAGGGATGACGGCCCTCCCGCTCCGCGACCGTGGTCAGCGCCGGCGCATTGCCGAGCGTTATCGCAAGCCCGCCGGTGCGGCGCAGGAACAGCAGATCGGCGCGCAACCATCGCGGCGTGCAGGCGCGGGGGAGCGGCCGGTCCGAGACGACGATGTCGGCCGCGGCGCAGGCGGCGATCATCTCCTCCCAGCGGACCCGATTGGGGGTTCGGGTGGCGAGGATGCGCCAGCGGCGGCCATTGCGCTCGATGTCGGCGGCGCACAGGTCCGGGCTGCAGGCCGCGATCGGCAGCGATTCGAGCTCGAGGAATTCGGGCTCGGCGCCGCTCGCCTCGGCCAGGGTGTCGCGGACATAGTCGCCGGCGCGGGGGCGCAGCAGAGCGAGCCGGCCGTCGGACGTGCGCAACGCGAGGTGGCGGCCATCGCCGGTGACGACCAGGTCCGGCGCGGGAGTCGCAAGCGCCCAGAGAGCGCCGAGGCCGAGGGGGACCGCGCCCCAGCGGCGCAGCTTCGTGCGCCACAGGCAGATCCACAGGCCGCCGGCGATCATCAAGGCGAAGGCGGCGGGCGCCATTGCGGGCAGCAGGGTGACCGCGCCGGGCGCATCCGCCGCGGCGCGGGCGAGCCAGAGCAGGAAGGTCAAGGCCTGGCCGGTGAGCCACCATAAGGGTCCGCCGAGACCGGCGAGGTCGAACAGGAGCGCGAGTGCCTCGAGCGGCATGATGATGAAGGTGGTGAGCGGAATTGCGACGACATTGGCGAAGGCGCCGTAAAGGCCCTGCCGGTGGAAATGAAACAGGGCGATCGGCGCAAGCGCGATCTCGACGGCGAGGCCGGTGAGGATGAGCGCGCTGAGGCCGCGCCCGATCCGGGCGGGCCAGCCTTCGTCGCGGCGCGCGAAGAAGGCGCGGGCGCGCGGATTTTCGTGGAGGGCGACGATCGCGACGATGGCGGCGAAGCTCAGCTGGAAGCTCGCGCCGGCAAGGCTTTCGGGCCAGAGCAGGAGCACGACCAAAGCGCCGACCGCGACCATCCTGAGCGTGATCGCCTCGCGGCCCAGAGCGATGCCGGCAAGGACGAGCAGGGCGGCGATGCAGGAGCGGACGGTCGGCACCTCGGCGCCGGTCAGCATCGTATAGCCGACCCCGGCAAGCGCGCCGGCACCGGCGGCGATCAGGACGAGGCGGTAGCGCAGCGCAAGGGCCGGGCTCAGGGCGAGCAATTTCAGCGTGAGCAGCATGACCGCGCCGACGACGGCGGTGAGGTGGAGGCCGCTGACCGACAGCAGATGGGCGAGGCCGGAGCGGCGCATCGCCTCGGCATCCTCCTCGGGGATGCCATATTGGTCGCCGGTGGCCAAAGCGGCCGCGATCCCCGCTTCCCCGGCGGCGGCGCCCAGCCTTGCCCGAATGTGCGCGGAGAGGCGCTGGCGCCAGTCGGCGAGCCGCGCCGACCAGGACTGCTGCGAAGCGGGCGAGATCAGCTCGATGCCGAGCGCGCGGCCGGTGCCGCCGATCTGCTGGAACCAGGCCGCGCGGGTGAAATCATAAGCCCCGGGCACAGGCGTCGGCGCCGGCGGCATGACCCAGGCGCGCACGCGCACGACGGCGCCGGGCTCGAGCCCGGCCACCATCTTGTCGGCCTCGACGTTGATCCGCAGCCGCAGCGGAAGCCCCTCGCCCTGCGGACGCACGACGAGGCGGGTGGAGTCCTTGGCGACCATCGCCTGGACGCTTTCGATGGTGGCGACGAAGTTCATCAGCTGCTCGCGCGCGACCCGCGGCGCCGCCGCTGCCTCGGCCTGACGCCAGATGAGGGTGCAGCCCAGTGCCGCGGCCAGGCTGAACAGCGCCAGCGCCCGCCCCCAGCGGGTCCCGGCGCCGAGCGCCAAGGCGGCGAGCGCGGCGCCGCCGGCGAGGAGCAGGAAGACGATCCACTGCGTCGCTTCGGGCAGATAGAACCACGAGCCGATCCCGACGATCAGGCCGACCGGGAGCCAGAGCGGCAGTTGCTCGCGCTCGGCCTCGGCGATGGTTTCCAGGTGGGCGGAGAGGCTTGAGAAGGAGTGACGGAGACGAGTCATCCCGGACTTGATCCGGGATCCAGGAACACCGGCCTGGCAGGTTATCTCGGCAGCCTCGGTGGTCATGGTCCCCGGCCTGCGCCGGGGTGACTCGAGCGGAAGAGACGGCACCATGCCCCACCCCTTCCGTGGGTTCGTCCCCCTATGCTAGGGCCGCTCGCGTCGCGGGTCGCCATGGCCCGCATGGTTGGAGATAAAGCGCGTGAGCGCAAGCCCAGAGCCCCCCAAAGTCGTGACCCGTTTCGCGCCCTCGCCCACCGGCTTCCTCCATATCGGCGGGGCGCGCACCGCCTTGTTCAACTGGCTCTACGCGCGCCATCACGGCGGCCGCTTCCTGTTGCGGATCGAGGACACTGACAAGGCGCGATCGACGCAGGCTGCGATCGACGCGATCGCCGACGGCATGTCCTGGCTCGGCCTCGACTGGGACGGCGAAACCCATTTCCAGTCCGAATATGCGGCGCGCCATGCCGAGGTCGCGCACGAGCTGCTTGCAAGCGGCCATGCCTATCGCTGCTGGATGAGCGCCGAGGAACTGGCCGCCGAGCGGGCGGCGGCGCAGGCGGAGCGCCGGCCCTTCCGGATCCGCAGCCCGTGGCGGGACCGGGACGACGCACGCAACGAGCCTTTCGTGATCCGGCTCAAGGCGCCGCTCGACGGCGAGACGATCATCGAGGACCAGGTCCAGGGCCGGGTGACGGTCCAGAACAGCGAGATCGACGATTTCGTCCTGCTCCGCTCGGACGGCAGCCCGACCTACATGCTCGCCGTGGTCGTCGACGATCACGACATGGGCGTCACCCACGTCATCCGCGGCGACGATCATCTCAACAATGCCTTTCGCCAGCTTGCGATCATCCGGGCGATGGGCTGGCCGGAGCCGGTCTACGGCCATGTGCCCTTGATCCACGGCCAGGACGGGGCGAAGCTTTCCAAGCGGCATGGCGCGCTGGGCGTCGATGCCTATCGCGACGAGCTGGGCATATTGCCCGAGGCCCTGTTCAACTATCTGCTGCGGCTCGGCTGGGGCCATGGCGACGAGGAGATCATCTCCCCCGAAGATGCAATTGCCTGGTTCGATCTCGACCATGTCGGCCGCTCCCCCTCCCGCTTCGACCTCAAGAAGCTGGAGAGCCTCAACGGCCATTATCTGCGCGAGGCCGATCCGGCGCGGCTGGCGGCTTTGATCGCCCCGAAAATAGCGGACGCGGACGAGGATCTGCTCACCCGCGCGATGCCGTTCCTGACGGTGCGGGCGAAGGATCTGAACGAGCTCGCGGAGGGCGCGGCCTTCCTGTTCAAGCCCCGCCCGCTGGAGATGGACGAGAAGGCAAAGGCGCTGCTAGAAGGCGGCGCGCGAGACCTGCTCGCCCTCGTCCACCAGGCGCTCTCGGCAGTCGCCGACTGGAGCGCAGAGGGGACGGAGCAGGCGGTGCGAGAGGTTGCCGAGGCCGAAGGCGTGAAGTTGGGCCAGGTGGCGCAGCCGTTGCGGGCTGCGCTGACCGGTCGGGCGACATCGCCGGGAATTTTCGATGTGCTGGCGCTGCTCGGGCGCGAGGAAAGTCTCGCGCGCGTGTCGGACCAGCTGAGCGGGAAGGATTGAATATGGCGGAGAAGGCCACGCTTTCGGTGCACGGCAAGGACTATGAATCTGAACTGATCTCGGGATCGGTCGGCCCCGACGTGGTCGACATCCGCAAGCTCTATGCGGAGGCCGGCGTCTTCACCTACGATCCGGGCTTCACCTCGACCGCGGCCTGCAAATCCGACATCACCTATATCGACGGTGACGCCGGTATCCTGCTCCACCGCGGCTATCCGATCGAGCAGCTGGCCGAACAATCGACCTTCATGGAGGTCTGCTACCTGCTGCTCAACGGCGACCTGCCGAGCCAGGACGAGCTCGGCAAGTTCACTTACACGATCACCCGCCACACGATGCTGCACGAGCAGCTCGCCACCTTCTACCGCGGCTTCCGGCGCGACGCCCATCCGATGGCGATCATGTGCGGCGTGGTCGGCGCGCTTTCCGCTTTCTACCACGATTCGGCCGACATCACCGATCCGCAGCAGCGGATGATCGCCTCGCACCGGCTGATCGCCAAGATGCCGACGATCGCGGCGATGGCCTATAAATATTCGCTCGGCCAGCCGTTCATGTACCCGCAGAACAGCCTCTCCTACACCGGCAATTTCCTCAGGATGACCTTCGGCGTCCCGGCCGAGCCCTATGAAGTCAATCCGGTGATCGAGAATGCGATGCGGCGCATCTTCATCCTCCACGCCGACCATGAGCAGAACGCGTCGACCTCGACGGTGCGGCTCGCCGGATCGTCGGGCGCCAACCCGTTCGCCTGCATCGCCGCCGGCATCGCCTGCCTTTGGGGCCCCGCCCATGGCGGCGCCAACGAAGCGGCGCTGAACATGCTGCGCGAGATCGGCACCCCGGCCAACATCCCCAAATATATCGCCCGGGCCAAGGACAAGAACGACCCGTTCCGGCTGATGGGCTTCGGCCACCGCGTCTACAAGAATTTCGATCCGCGCGCGAAGGTGATGCAGAAGACCGCCGAGGAGGTGCTGAAGGAACTCGGCATTTCCGATCCGGTGCTCGACACCGCCCAGGAGCTGGCCGCGATCGCGCTCCAGGACGATTATTTCATCGAGAAGAAGCTCTACCCGAACGTCGATTTCTATTCGGGCGTGATCCTCTCGGCGATCGGCTTCCCGACCGACATGTTCACCGCGCTGTTCGCCCTCGCCCGCACCGTCGGCTGGGTCGCGCAGTGGAACGAGATGATCTCCGACCCCGACCAGAAGATCGGGCGGCCGCGGCAGCTTTATACCGGCCCGGTGCAGCGCGATTACGTGCCGGTGGCCCAGCGCTGAGCTTCGCTCAGCGGCGGCGCGCGAGATCGGCGGTAATCGCTTCCATGACCGGGTCGCGGCCCGCGGCGTAATCACGCCAGCGCGTCACGACCGGGAGGTCGGGCGCGAGGCTCGGGCTGCTCATGTCCAGACAAAGCGTGTCGGCCGGGCAAGGCGCCGTCGAGTAGGAATGGAAGCCGTTGGCGAAGTGGGCGTCGAGGTCTGAATAAGGCAGACGGATATTGCCCCCTTCGGCCCACATGTCCATCGCGTCGCCGACCGGCTCGCCGACGATGGTGACGTTCCCGGCCTGCCGCCACGAGGCGGCCTGGCTGATGCCGGCCGAGAATGTCGAGCGCCCGGTCACGACGTAGCGTGGGATGCCGCGCGTCGCTTCCTGCAGGCGGCGCATCAGATCCGCTGCGATGTTGAGATCGCCGCCGGTGTTGAACCGCAGATCGAGTATGAAGGCGCGGGGGCGCCGGCGCGCGATCTCCGCGAGCAGCCGTTCGCCGAAGGCAGCGCTACGGTCCCCCTCCATGTCCTGGGCGCGGCTGTAGTGGAAATAGAGGATCTCGCTGCCGGGCAAGCGCTCGAACCAATAATAGGAATCGGGATGGCGCAGATAGAGCGGGAGCGTGTCGCTTCGTGCGTCGAGCGCATGCACCCACGCGCCCGAGGGCGGCGCCCTGAGCGGCGTCAGGTCCCACCAGGCCTCGAGGCTGTTGCGGCTGCGGGCGAGCGGCAGCGGGTGGACGGAGCGGCGCGGCGGGCCGGCACAGCCGCTTATTCCGAGCTCGACCCTGTCCATGTCGCGAATGATGCCGAGGCCGTGGAGCGCCTCCGGACTGGTGAGCGTGTAGGTCGTCATATAGTCGCGCCAGGATGCATTGCCGGCGAAGGCCCGGCCCGCAATGTCGCGCGCCTGCCGCGACGCGATGCCGCCGATCCGATCGACGCGGCAGCCGAGCAGATGGCGATATTGCGAAGTCGCGCGCACGATGCGGAGCCCGTCGGCGAACCACCAGATCCGGATCGGCAGGCGGCGCAGCTCGGTGCGGTTCCTGAGGAGATAGAGCCTGGTATGGCCGTTGTCGGCGAGCGCGATCGCCGAGGCGATGCGCATGGTGACCTGCGCGTCGTCGAGCGCCGGCAAATCACGCCGGATCGCGGCGAGCGCCTGCAGGAACGCGGCCCGCGTCGCCGGCGTGAAGCTGCGGTCGAAAGCGGCGAAGCGGGTGGCGAGGACGTCCAGATCCTGTTGCCAGCCCTGGATCCGATCGGCGGGGCGCGGATAATCCGGAATCGGGCGCAAAATGAAGTTCAGCACCCTGCCGCCTTCGCGATACGCCCCGACCAGATTGCCGCCCTGCCGCGTCGCTACGATCGTCGCCGGCGTCGCCGTGCCGTCGACCGCCACTTCGAATCCGGCGCCGGTCCAGCGCGGCCGGGCGAGGCCCAGCGATCGGCCGAAGAAGGAGAAGGTGCCGGCGAGCGCGCCCTGCTCGCGGCGTAGCTGGAGGGTGACGAAGATCGGCCACTGGTTGCCGAGCATCTCGCCCTCCCAGGCGCCTTCGTCCCGAGCCGCCACTGCCGCGGCGGGCAGCGATTGGGCGGAAGCGGAATCGCCTGCCAAGGCAAAGCCCAGGAGAGGAAAAACCAGCCAGCGCAGTTTCATAAGGCCCTCCAAACGAAGCAAGGATGCTACATTTGTAGCGGCACGGCAAGGGGTCCGGACTGGCTCGCATCGGCCCACCCGAAATTCGGCGATGTGCCCCAGGTCAAATCGTGTTAGCGCTACCGCAGGAGAGGCGAAGGAGGGGCGCATGTTCACGCGGCGATCGACGTTGTTGGGCGGAGCGGCGCTGCTCGCCGGTCTCGCGAGCCCCGGCCAGGGCCGGACCCGAAGGCGCCCGCCGCCGGGCGCGTTTGTCCGGCGCGACGGGACGGCATTCCGGATCGGCGCGCGTCGCTATCATTATGCCGGAACCAACATGTGGTACGCGCCCTGGCTCGGCGCGGACGCGCCGTTCGGCAATCGGGCGCGGCTGGGGCGGGAGCTGGACCGGCTGCAGGCGCTCGGCGTCGGCAATATCAGGGTGAACGGCTCGGCCGAACATTCGCCGCTTCGCAACTCGGTCCGTCCGGCGTTTCGCGACCGCGGCCGCAATTATGACGAGACGCTGCTGCGCGGGCTCGATTACACGCTCGCCGAAATGGGCCGCAGGGGCATGAAGGCGGTGATCTACCTGACCAATTTCTGGGAATGGTCGGGCGGAATGATGACCTATCTCTACTGGACCAACGGCGGGCGCTACATCAACATGAACGATCCGGCCCACCCCTGGCCGGAATTCCCCGATTTCGTCGCGCAATTCTACCGATCCCCGGCCGCGGTCGCGATGTATCACGATTATGTGCGCGCGGTGGTGACCCGGACCAACAGCATCACCGGCCGGCGCTATGCCGACGATCCCGCGATCATGGCCTGGCAACTCGCCAATGAGCCGCGTCCGGGCGGAAGCGAAGCGGTCGGGACTCCGAACCTGCCGGCTTTCTACGCCTGGGTGCGGGCGACGGCGCGGCTGATCAAGTCGCTCGATCCCAACCATCTCGTCTCGACAGGGAGCGAGGGACTCAAGGGCTGTCTCGAGGGTGCATCCTGCGTGACCACGGAGCATATGATCCCGGAGATCGACTATCTCACCAGCCATGTCTGGCCGCAGAATTGGGGCTGGATCGATCCCGCCGACATCCCCGGCACATGGCCGCGCTGCGAAACCCTGGTGCGCGACTATGTGACCCGGCATCTCGACCTGGCGGCGCGGATCGGCAAGCCCGTCGTGTTCGAGGAATTCGGCTTCCCGCGCGAGGGCGGCAGCTTCGACCCGGCGGCGGCGACGACCTACAAGGACCGTTATTATCGGCTCATCTACGCGATGGTGCTGGACAATGCCCGCAGCGGCGGCCCCGCGGCGGGCTCGAACTTCTGGGCGTGGAATGGCGAGGGTCGCGCGGCCCATGCCGACCATCGCTTCCAGTCGGGCGACACGGCCTGGCTCGGCGACCCGCCGCACGAGCCGCAGGGGTGGTACGGCGTGTTCGATGGTGACACGGCCACGCAGGCGGCCATCCGCGAGCATGCCGCGGCGATGGCAACTCTCATCTGACTAGATCAGGTGATCGTGCCCTTGAGTCGCTCCAGGGTCGCAAGGCTGTCGCAGACGTCCTTGACCATCGTGCGAACGCGTTCCTCGCCGGGAATCGTTCGGAACATCGAACCCGGCTCGAAGCGGTTCGGGCCCCAGGCGGCGATCAGCACATCCTCCGGCCCGATATAGGTGAAGACGCGCCCCGCCTGGCGCAACTCCAGCAGCGCCCGGCGAAGATTGGCGCCGACGATCATCGTCGCCTGGGCCGGGTCGACCGCATAGACTTCGAACTTCGCTTCGAATTCCGGATCGGCTTCGAGCCTGACCCTCTCCATCCCGCCGACCGGTTTGAAGAAATTGAAGATGCCGCGATCCGGAACGATGACGATCTCGCTGCCCGAGCGGGCTCGCCGCTGCCACGCATAGACCTGGCCGATAAACACCGTCTGGCGATGCTTGCCGCTGCCCCGGCTCAGATCGGCTTCGTAGAAGGCGAAGCGCTTGCCGTTTTCGTCAGCGCCGTGGAAGAGGTCGGTGAAAATCTGCCTTGAGAGCCAATTGCCGAACAGGGCTTTGCGCGCCTCCGGATAGACCGGCGGATCGAACCCCTTGTCCATGTAGGTAAGGCCGCCCTTGGCCGCGATGGCGTGCAGGGCCGGCGCCTTCAGGGTCTCGCCGATCTTGCCGAGCCGGTACAGGCCGAGGACCAGGGCGACGACCGGTATGGCGATGACGACGAGGAAAATCAGATTGGCGAGATGCGCGTTCACCAGCAGGAAAACGAGGACGGCCGTGATCGCGATGCCTGCGGCGAGGATCGCCCAGAAGCGGACCAGGCCCGATCTGCGCCGTTCCTCGATAGTCGAGATTTCAAGAGCGACGGTGCCGGAGCCGCAAATCTCGCGGCCGAGCGCCTCGGAATAGACGATCATGCGCGCAAGGATGGACCGGGCCGGCGGTTCTTGTCCAGACCCGCGGACATATCGGCAGCCGCTAATCCTCCGCCCGCAACGGCAGGGTGAAGGTGAAGCGGGCGCCTTGCCCCGGCGCGCTGTCGACGGCGATGTCGCCGCCCATGAAGCGGGCGAGGCGGCGGGCGATGTAGAGGCCGAGGCCGGTGCCGCCAGGTTCGGTCGGGTTGACGCGCTCGAAGCGGTCGAAGATGCGCTCCTGATCCTCCTCGGCGATGCCCTTGCCCTGATCGGCGACGATGATCGCCGCGAGATCCCCTTCCCGCTCGGTACGCAGCCAGACCTGACCGCCCTCGGGCGTGTAGCGAATGGCGTTGGTGATCAGGTTCATCATGATCTGGAGGCCGCGGGTGAAATCGCCGATGGCGGGCAATGTCTCGCCATCGCCCGGCCCGTCGATGCGGACGTGGCGATCGGCAGCGCGCACCGAGAGCAGGCCGGCGGCGCGGCGGGCAATATCGGCGAGATCGACCGGCTCGGCCTCGGGCCGGAAATCGGCGCGCTCGATCGCCTGCAGATCGACGAGATCGTCGACCAAAGCGAGCAGGTGGCGCCCGGCCGAGGCGATGTCGGCGGCATAGCCGGTATAGTCGCGGCGCAGCGGGCCTTCGGGTTGGGCGCGTAATCGCTCCGCATTGTCGATGATATGAGCGAGCGGCGCGCGAAGTGCCTGATCGAGCCGTTCGCCGAACGCCGATTTGTCATGTTGCGACGGCATTGCGGGATCGTTGGCAACCGGACCGTCTGGCTGAGCGCGGATCGCCGCGGCCGCGCCGCGGAAGCCGGCGAAGCGCCCCATGCCGTCGATCAGAGGCACGCCCGACAGCTGATAGCGGCTGCGGCGGCCGCCGCGCAGCTCGGCCACCTGGCCTTCGAAGCTCTTATGCTCGGCAAGCGCGGTGAGGATCGGGAGTCCGCCGTCATTGCTTTCGCGGAAGCGGAACAGCCGGGTGAGCTGCCTGCCGATCAACTCGCCCGGATTGCGGCCGATGGCGGCGGCGGCGCCGGGCGACAGCGACGTCAGCCGCAGGGAATCGTCGGTCTCCCACATCCAGTCCGCCGCAGCGCGCAGGAAATCGGCCTCGCGCTCGGCCGGTGGGCTTGGCGCGGGCGAGCGCGGGGCGCGGGCCGACCAGCCGGTGATCGCAAGCGCGACCTCGTCGCCCTCCGGCTCGGCGCGGACCCACAGGTCGACGTCCCGTTCGCCGTCGGCGGCGAGCGCTGCGCGGGAAATGGTGATGCCGAGCCGCCGGGCCAGCCTGGCGAGCGCGGCGATCTGCGGCACGGCGAGAATTCCGCCTTCGTCGCCGCCGGCCGAGGCGTGGAGCGCGGCCAAGGGCGGATCGGCCGCGACCAGGCGGCCCTCGCCATCGACTCGTCCGATCACGGCATCTTCATTGCTTGCGGTGGCGACACTCATGCGGCCTCCGCGGACGGGCGCGCGCGTGTCGAGATACGGGCGACGCTTGCGCGATAGGCGGGATGGGCCTGCCAAAGGCGCAGCACATCGCGCGCGGCGGCCGCGTCGACCGTGTCGAACAGTTCGAGCTGCTCGGCGGTGGCGTCGCCCTCGGCGCCGGAAACGAGATGTCCGCGGCTGTTCAGCAGGAGCAGGATGGCGGCGGCATCATCGCGGCCGAGGCCGGCGGCGCGCAGCAGCAGGGCCGGACCGCGGCCGCGCGGATCGGCCAGCACTTCCCATGCGGCGGCATAATCGAGTGCGCAGAGCGCCGAAACGCCGGCGATGAAAAAGGGCAGCATGCCTTCGGACAAGGTGCGGGCAAGCAGGTCGCCGTCCAGGCGGGCGGCGGCGTGGAGGCGGCGCGCGAGGCGGATCGCGCGGGCTTCCAGCGTGGCGCCTTCGTCATAATTGGCGATGAGCGCGCTCGCCGTCTCCTCGATCGCGCCGTCGACCGCGGCGACCCGGTGGTGCTGGACGATATAGTGGCGCAGGGCGGCGGCGACCATCCAGACCAGCTTGTGCTGGAGCTCGGCGGGCAGCTCGACCTGACCCATGGCGGGCTCCTGGAAGCGGTCGAAGCGGCGGCTGCGGGCGATGATCAGCTCCATCGCCCCGGCGGCGACCTCCTCGTCGGAATCGCGGACCAGCACATGGAGCAATTCGTCGCCGTTCGTGGCCGGCGCGTGCGCCTTCCAGTAGCGATGCTCCTCGACGCGGCGGACGAGGACGTTGCTCAATTCGGAATCGCGCAGCACCTGGGCACGTTCGAGGATCGGCAGCGCGATCGGGACGTGCGCGGACGACAAGGCAGCGTGCAGCGCTTCGTGGCTCTCGAAGAGGATGGCGAGGCGGGCGCGCATCTCGTCCTCGAGGCCGCGGACGAGGCGGGTGAGCAGGGCCGCGGCGGTGAGGCGTTGCCACTCGGTAAGGCGGGCCCGATCGGGGAGCAGGAGGTCGGTCGCGGCGACGGCAAAACGCTCCCGTGCCGCGGCCAGCAGCAGGCGCGCAGCATCGCTCTGTCGTTCAGGCCTGGTCGATCCGCCTTCCGCCATGGATTTCCCTTAACGGCTCAGGGTTAAGCTGGCGTTAGTTTAAAGTGTCGGGAAACGCTGCGGATTCACCGTGAGTTTCCCCCCGATTCCTGTTGCGCTAGGCATAGGCGATGAAATTCGCCGACTTCGCCCGCAGGGTCGTCCGCCGCACCGGCATCGCCTGGGCGCCCAGCCTCAAGGCGTTCGAAGTGTCGAACGACGCGGTTCGCGCCCGCGCCGCCGAAGCCAAAGACGGCCTGCCGAAGACCTTCTTCGCCCACCGCGGACGCGAGACATTGAAATGGGCACATTATCTCGACGCCTATGAACGCCATTTCGCCGGCTTGCGGCAAACGGCCGTGCGAGTCCTCGAGATCGGCGTGATGAAGGGCGGGTCGCTCGACATCTGGCGCGACTATTTCGGGCCGGCGGCAACCATATTCGGCGTCGATATCGACCCGGCCTGCGCCAATCGGGTGACGGCGCCCAACATGGTCCGCATCGGTTCGCAGGACGATCTCGCCTTCCTGCGCGCCGTCGTCGCCGAAATGGGCGGCGTGGATATCGTGATCGACGACGGCTCCCACATCGGCCGCCACCAGCGGGCCAGCTTCGATGCCCTGTTTCCGCTGCTCGGCGACGGCGGCCTCTATGCGATCGAGGATCTGCACACCGCCTATTGGCCGGGCCATTTCGAAGGCGGCTATCGGCGCAAGGGGACCGCGATCGACCTGGTCAAGCAGATGATCGACGACCTGCACGGCTGGTATCATTCGCGACCGCGGCCGACCCCGGCGCGCGACGAGGTGGGCGGGATGCACCTCTATGACTCGCTCGTCATCATCGAGAAGCGGCGCAAGGAGCGGCCCCAGCACCTTCACGGCGGATAAAGTCGGATCGGCCACTGGGAATCCGTGAATCGTTCGGGCTGAGCTTGTCGAAGCCCTTCACTTGTTTTCGGCTGAGAAGAAAGGAAAGCCCTTCGACAGGCTCAGGGCGAACGGAGGGGGTTTAATCCACTCGAGTATCGCAGTTTGCCGGCGCTACGTCTCCTGTGCGGGGGATACGGCATGCGCTTCGTGCTGCGCCCAGAAAAACGACGCGGCCGCATAAGCGAACAGGAAGGCTAGCCCGGCCTGCCAATAGCCGAATGCGGCGAAGGGCAGCATCAGCCAGGTCATGCCCTTGCGCTCGGCGAGGAAGATGGCGCCGCGGACCCGCCTGTTTTCGGTCTCGATCCCGAGCGCGACGAGGAAGGCGAGCGTGGTGAAGGCGAGCAGGATCATGCCCCAGCCCTGGACCGCGGCAAGACCGTAAGCGAGCAGGACCATCGCCGTCCCACCGAACAATTGGACGAGATAGGCCCACCAGCTCTGGCGGATGCCATCCTGCATCCTCAGGCGCGCGAGGCGGCGGGCGACGCCCTCGAGCGGGGTCGCGACCAGCAATTTGGCGAGGCCGATCCAATACCAGTGGACGTAGAAGGAGGCGGCGGCGAGACCGGTCAGCAGTGCGGCGGCAAAGCCGATAAGCTGCGGCGAGATCCGGCTGCCCATCAGGAAGGCGGTGCCGAACCGCTCGATCGGCGCGAGCAGCCAATCCATCCAGCCGCCGCGCGCTTCGTCGGCATCGGCGACGATGCGGCGCTCGAGCAGGTCGAGATCCTCGTCGCGGTCGAGGATGGCGACCGCCCCTTCGGCGACGAGATGCTGCGCTCCGGCCTGGAGGGTGCGGCGCAGCAGGGTCGATTGCAGGTCCCAGTCGCGGAGCATGCCGGCGGTCTCGCGCAGCAGGGTGCCGTCGATCGCGGCGACCCCGGCCCAGCGCGTTCCGGCGTCGATCCGCTCGTAAAGCTCGCCATGGCTGCCGTCGGGCACGGTCAGGACCGCCGCACCCTCGGCCGCGGCAAGACGGGCAAGCTGGGAGCGGCCGGCAATGGCGCCGTCGCCGATCAGCAGAATATGATCATAGGCGTCGACCGCTTCCGCCGCCTCCTCGGCGCTGCGCACGACCTGGACCGGGATGCGATCGCGGCGAAGGCGCTCGATCGCCGACGACAGGGCGGCCGGCATGCGCTCGACGACGACGATGATCGGCGCGGCACCGGCGGCGGCGGCGAGGCGCGCCTGGCGTTCGATCACGGTGCGGCCGGCAAGCGGAAGAGTCGCGCGCAAATGGCCCGGCTCGCCCGATTCATGATAGGCCGCGATCAGCGCCGCAAGCGCCACACTCTCTCCCTTCCGCTCAAGCGGCGGACGGTAAGCGCGCGCGGTGGCGGTTGCCAAGCGCTTTGTCCCCACAGCAACTTAGTCCTCCCTGCGACGAAGTCGTGGGGAGGGGGACCGCCTGAAAGGCGGTGGAGGGGCCTACTGAGTCCGATTTGCCCCTCCACCATGCTTCGCATGGTCCCCCTCCCCATCGCCTGCGGCGACAGGGAGGACTTAGAAGGAGGGTCAGGCTTCGGTGAATTCGGCCAGCGCGGCGGCGATCTTGCGGATCACGGCAGGGTCGCCGGGCGCGCCGACGAGCGCTTCGTCGGCGAGGACGATCAATCCGGCGACGCCGAAGCTGGCGGCAATGCTCTTGAGACGGGCGGCCGCGATCGCCCAATTTGCGTCGCAGCGCGCGCGCCCGAGCAGGTCGAGCTGGCGTGCCGCGCTCTCCGCGAACGCGGTCTTCAGCTCCGCCATGAGGTCGCCATCGTCCCCGACGGCGGCGGCGAGGGCGGCGTTGAGAGCTCCTGGATCGTAGGCCATTTCAAGGCGATACGGCGAACGGAGTTAACGCCCCGTTTCATATCCGGCCCAAAGTGGTACACTGCACAAAGAAACAGGGGGCCGAAATGGCGCAGGCACAGCCGCAAGACGGCGAAATCGAATGGCTTGGTGAGAAGCCGTGGGAGGCTCCGGCCGACCCCGACGCCTATCACGGCAGCGACATTGAGGAGGACGAGGCGCGCGGTCCCGGCATCGTCATGCGCCTGTTCGCGGGCCTTCTGATCCTGCTGGCTTTGGGCTGGCTCGGCGTCGCAGGCTATGCGCTCAGCCTCGCCTGGCCGGGTGCGGACCTGCCGGCGTGGATCGGCTGGGGTGCGACGATGAGCGCGCCCTTGATCCTGATCGGACTGACCTGGACCCTGTTCGGGCGCAGCTCGCGGCGCGAGACCAGGCGCTTCACCGCGGCAGTGCGCGCGATGCGCGTGGAGAGCGAAGCGCTGGAGGCCGTTCTCGCGATCACGGCGGCCAAGCTCGCCGAGAATCGCGCGGCGCTGAGCGCGGAATCGACGCGGCTGATGACTCTTGGCGACGAGGCGACCGACCGGATCGGCCGGGTGGCCCATCAGCTCGGGCGCGAAAGCAGCGATCTCGATCGCAAGGCACAGGCGCTCGATCTGGCGGCCGCCGCCGCGCGCGTCGATATCGGCGTGTTGATGGCCGACCTGCCCAAGGTCGAGGAGCAGGCCCGGACCGCGGCCGAGGCGATGAAGCAGGCCGGCCTGGGCGCGCACCAGCAGGCGCTGGCGCTGGAAAGCCAGCTCGCCGCGCTGAGCGCGCGCAGCCGCGAGGCCGACGAGGCGGCCGGCGGATCGGCGCAGCGGCTCGGCGCCCATCTCGTCCAGATCGAAAGCGGCGCTGGGGCGGCCGCGGCGCGGATGATCGAGGCCGCGGCGCAGATGAACGGCGCCGTCGACGGCGCCATGGAGCGGGCGGCCCAGTCGGTCGACCAGGCGCGCCAGGGGCTCGAGGCGCAGGGCCAGACCATGCTGGCGATGATCGAGCAGAGCCGGGCCGCCTTCGAGCAGGCCGGCGCGGAAACCACCAGGGGACTTGCCGAACGGCTCGACCTTGCCGGGCAGAAGATCGAGATGCTGGCCGGTCGGCTGGCGACGCAGGATCAGGCGAGCCGCACCCTGCTCGGCAATATCGCCCGCCAGATCGACGAGGTCGGCAAGCAGATCGCCCAAATCAGCGAAAGCGGCGATGCGCAGAACGCCCGGCTCGCCGAATCGATGGGCGCGCTGCGCACCACGGCGCAGGCGCTGCAGAAGGAAGTCGCGGATGGCGAGGCCCAGAGCGCGACCTTGACCGGCCGGGCCCAGGCGCTGGGCGCCGCGCTGGCCGAAGTCACCCAGCAGCTGCGCGACGAGATGCCGCCGGCAATGGCCGGAGTCGAAATCCAGGCCGAGCGCACCGCGGCCGCCGCAGCGGCGGTGACTGGTGAGATGGCGGCGATGCGCGCGGCGGCCGAGGATGCGGCCAACCACACCGCCACGACCGAAGCGAGCATCGCGCGCCAGCGTGAATCGCTCGATGCCCTGTTCGCTTCATTGCGCGCGGGCGTGCGCGACGCCGAGGAGAAACTGGCCTCGCTGAGCGTGCTCGTCGGCGAAGCCGACGGCGCGTCGGCACAACTGGTCCGCGACACCGGGCCGGAGCTTGTCGATGCGCTCGTGCGGGTTCGCGAGGCGGCGGCGCAGGCGGCGAGCCATGCCCGCGAGGCGATCGCCGCGGTCATTCCCGAGAGCGTCGAAGCTCTGGTCCTGGCAACGCGCGGCGCGATCAGCGAAGCGGCGTCGGTCCCGGTGAGGGAGCAGCTGACCGAGATCGGCAACGTCTCGCATCTGGCGATGGCGACCGCCAAGGCCGCAAGCGAGCGGCTCACCCGGCAATTGCTGACCATCGGCGAAACCGCGGCGGCGATCGAGGACCGCATTTCCGAGGACCGCGCCGAGCGCGAGGCTCGGGAGGCCCATGCCTTGTCGCAGCGCGTGTCCCTGATCATAGACGCGCTCAATTCGACCGCGATCGACGTTTCCAAGATATTGTCGAACGATGCCGGCGACGCCGCCTGGGCGGCCTATCTCAAGGGCGACCGCGGCGTCTTCACCCGGCGCGCGGTGCGGCTGCTCGATTCCGGGGAGGCGCGCCAGATCCTGCGCCATTACGAGGAGGAGCCGGAGTTCCGCGACCAGGTGAACCGCTATATCGCCGATTTCGAGGCGATGCTGCGGCGCGTGCTGGCCGATGCGGATGGCTCGGCGCTGGGGATCACCCTGCTTTCGTCGGATATGGGCAAGCTTTACGTTGCCCTGGCCCAGGCGATCGAGCGGCTTAGGCGGTAGGACTCCATTCTCCCTGCCGCCGCAGGCGATGGGGATGGAACCGGCTGATGAGCAGGTCGCCATGTTCCTCGGAAATCGTCGAGGGGCTGACGGCGCCAATAGCCCCTCCACCATGCTTCGCATGGTCCCCTCCCCACGACTTCGTCGCAGGGAGGAAAGGTTAGCCGTTGAGCCAATCCAGATCGTCGGTACCGACCCAGCCGAATAGGTAATTGGCGTAGAACAGGCCGAACAGGATCGCCGAGACGATGGTGGCGCGAAGCGCCGCGCGGCCGAAGCTGAAGGCATGGGGAGCGCTTTCGGCGTGTCCCCGCTGGACTTCGGCGCCGGCTTCCTCCGCGGTGCGCACGCCGAACGGCAGGACCAGGAACAGGCTGATCGTCCAGAACAGGATGTAGATGGCGAGGATCGAGGTCCAACGCATCGGGAACCCCCTAAATTCTCACGATCAGGACGCTGACGATCGGCTTCTTGCCGGTCCATTCGGTCGCGCAGCGGCGGACGGCGAGTCGGATCGCGTCGCGCAATCTGTCCTCGTCCTTGCCTCCATTCTTCGCGATCGCATCGGCGGCAGCGTCGCGGGCTTCGGCGAGAAAGGCGGCGCGGTCGGCCTCGACCGGCACCCCTTGAAGGTCGATCTCGACGTCGCCCTTGAGGCGGTCGTCCGGGTCCAGCGCCACCGCCACCGAGATCGACCCAAACATGGCGGCGCGGCGGCGCTCGTTCATGGTAGCGCCCTCGGCGGGGAGGATGACGTCGCCGTCGAGGATGAGGCGCCCGACCCTCTCCTCGCCGATCTTCTTCGGCCCGTCGGGGGCGAGACGGACGAGGTCGCCATTCTTCTGGACGATGCCGTGCGGAATGCCGCGCGCCCTGGCGAAGCGGGCCTGCTCCATCATGTGGCGCATCTCGCCATGGACCGGGACGATCATCTCAGGGCGGATCCAGTCGTACATCGCCGCGAGCTCGGGGCGGCCCGGGTGGCCGGAGACGTGGACCGGCGCCTGGCGATCGGTGATCATCTCAATGCCTCGCGCCGCGAGCTCGTTCTGGATGCGGCCGATGGCGATCTCGTTGCCGGGGATCTGCTTGGACGAGAAGATGACGAGATCGCCGGAATCGAGCGAGAGCTTGTGCTGGCCGAAGGCGATCCGGGCAAGGGCGGCGCGCATCTCCCCCTGCCCGCCGGTGGCGATGATCATGACGTCGCGGCGGGGCAGCTTCATCGCCGTGTCGAAATCGATGATCTCGGGGAAATCAGTGAGATAGCCAACGCTCTTCGCAACGCGCAAGATGCGATCGAGACTGCGGCCGGCGACGCAGACCTGGCGGCCGGTATCCCTCGCGACATGGCCCAGGGTCTTCAGGCGCGCCGCGTTCGAGGCGAAGGTGGTGACGAGGACGCGGCAATCGGCGTCCTGGATGACCTCGTCGAGGCCGACCCGGACACCAAGCTCGGAGCCCGAGCTCTCCTCGTTGAAGACGTTGGTCGAGTCGCAGACCAGGGCGAGCACGCCGGCATCGCCGATCGCGCGCAACTCGGCCTCGGTGCTGGGGTCGCCGAGCTGGGGCGTGTCGTCCAGCTTCCAGTCGCCGGTGTGGAAGATGCGGCCGTACGGCGTGTCGATCAGCAGCGCATTGCCCTCGGGAATCGAATGGGCGAGCGGGATGTAGCGGAAGCCGAACGGGCCCAGGCGGAAATCGCCGCCGAGATCGACCGTGTGGAGCGTCATCCGATCGAGAAGCCCCTCTTCCTCGAGCTTGCCCGCGATCAGGCCGGCGGTGAACGGCGTCGCGTAGAGAGGCACGCCGAGATCGTGGGCGAGATAGGGGATGGCGCCGATATGGTCCTCATGGCCGTGGGTGAGGACGATGCCGAGAAGATCGGCGCGATGCTCCTCGATGAAGGCGAGATCGGGCAGGATCAGCTCGACGCCTGGATAATTGGGATCGGCGAAGGTCAGGCCGAGATCGACCATCACCCATTTGCCCTCGCAGCCGTAGAGATTGACGTTCATGCCGATCTCGCCCGAGCCGCCGAGCGCGAGGAAGAGGAGTTCTTTGCCGGGTTTCATCAGGCCGCCCTACAGTCATTCCAGCGAAAGCTGGAATCCCATTTCTTCTGCGCGAACTCCGGGAAGGAAAAGAGATTCCAGCTTCCGCTGGAATGACGGGTGAATCACGCTTTCCCTGCGCGCGCGTAGAGCATGGCGAGACCCTGGATGGTGAGATCGCCTTCGATCGCGTCGAAAATATTCGTATGAGCGGAGAACAAGGTGGCGAGGCCGCCGGTGGCGACGACCTTGACCGGCCGGCCGATCTCCGACTTCAGACGGGCGACCAGTCCCTCGATCATCGCGACATAGCCCCAATAGATGCCGATCTGCATCTGCTCCTCGGTGGTGCGGCCGATCACGGACTTGCTCTCGGGCGCCTCGATGGCGATGCGCGGCAGCTTGGCGGCCGCGCTGACCAGGGCATCGAGCGACAGGTTGATGCCGGGCGCGATGATGCCGCCCTTATAGGCGCCGCTATAATCGACCACATCAAACGTGGCCGCGGTGCCGAAATCGACGACGATCAGGTCGCCCCCGTAGATTTCGTGGGCGGCGATTGCGTTCAGGACGCGGTCGGCGCCGACCGACTTCGGCTCGGCGACGTCGAGCGCGATCCCCCAGGGGACAGTGCCCTCCCCGGCAACGAGCGGCTCGACACCGAAATATTTGGAGGCGAGCACTTCGAGATTGTGCAGCGCGCGCGGGACGACCGTGCCGATGATCACGGCCGAAACATCAGCCCTGGTATAGCCTTCGAGGGCGAGCAACTGGTGCAGCCAGACCGCATATTGATCGGCGGTGCGGCGCGCGTCGGTCGCGATCCGCCAGCGCGCGCGAATGACGCCCGCCTGCCCCGGACTCGATCCGGGGTCCTCGACCAGAGCGAAGACCAGGTTGGTATTGCCGGCGTCTATGGCGAGCAGCATCCGGCCCTCCTAACGCCGCACCGGCCAAATGGCGAGGGGCAGGCCGCTCGGCCTCCCTGCCGTCTGGCTTGCGGCACGGCTGGTCAATTCGGGACATCTCGATCAAAATGGGCGCGCCGCTGCAGGGGGAGACCATGTCCACCACCGAATATGTGTCGGTCTTCGTGGCCATCATCATCGGGCTCGCGGTCGCCGACCTGCTGCTCAGCCTGCACAAGCTGCTGCGGGCGGGGCCCCGGGTGAAATGGGACTGGCTGACCCCTTCCCTCTCGCTGGCGATGCTTCTCCTGACGGTCTCCTTCTGGTGGGTGAGCCACAATTGGTACCAGGGGGTGCGCACGATGTCGGTCGCCGCATTCCTGCCCGACCTCGCGGTGTTCATGCTGCTGTTCCTGACCGTTGCCGCCGTCCTGCCGGACGATGTGCCTGCCGATGGGATGGACCTGCGCGATTATTATCTGTCCTCGTCACGCTATGTCTGGACACTGATCGCGCTCAGCCTGGCAAGCTCGACCCTGCTCATCTCGTTCCGCTTTCCGCCCGAAGGCGCCGGGCTGCTCGGCTGGCTGGCGGCACGTGGCGACAATCTCGTGGTGGATGCGGCGGCGGTGGTGCCTATCTTCACCCGACGGCTTTGGATCCACGCCCTCGCGATTGCACTGATCCTCGCCTCTTCTCTCGCCAGCAGCGTGATGCTGTCCATCGGCGGCTAGACTCAGAATTGATCAGCTATGCACATGTCTCTTCGTCATGCCGGCTCTTGATCCGGCATCCACCTTCTTTCGGCCGCCGAGCGAATGAGATGGATCCCGGATCAAGTCCGGGGTGACGATTCAACCTGATCGAATTCGACTCTAGAGCGGGATGTGGTCAGGTTGAATCCCAGCCGCGCCAAATCCTCCCCTGGAAGGGGAGGGGGACCAAGCGCAGCTTGGTGGAGGGGTGTCAGCGTCCGAGGATGTCCTCATACGCTGACACCCCTCCACCACCGCCTACGGCGGCGGTCCCCCTCCCCCAAACGGGGGAGGATCTTGGTGCCAGATCCGTCCGCCAGCCCAGGTCAGGATGGGTGAGCAAGCCTCAACTCATCATGCTCTAGCAACTTGATCCGCTCGAACCTCCCCCTTTTTTGGGCGAGGATTTGGCGGCCGCACCAGCTTTATTGGCCTGGACGGTAGGTGCGGGCGATGTGACCCTCGAGATCCTCGCGGTAGAAGTAGACCGGGCGGAGATTGCCGGCGGCGTAGCGCTCGGCCTGATCGTTGAAGTGCGGCGTCCCCGGGTGGCCGCTTTCGCCGCCGGCGGTGACCGCCCAGGCGCGGGTGCGCGGGCCGAACTCGACCACGGCGACAAAGCTGTTGCCGCTGGTGCCGTACCAGCGGCGGGTGCCGGGATAGGCGCGCGCGGCGAAGGAGGCGAGCGAGCCCCAGCGCGCCTGGGCAAAGGGGACCGGGATGCTCGACGCGTCGTCGTGGAAGCTCTGATTGGTGATGGCGTCATCGATCCGCTGGAAGCGGTTGACCTCGCCCCACCGGACGCGCCAGCTGCCCCAGTCGCGCTCCAGCCGGGCGACGGCGCGGTCGAACGCGTCGAGCTTCTCGCGGGGGCTGAACGCCGCCATCGTGTCCCACATGTTTCCGTGCGGCGGGCGGCGGCGGGCGGAGAGCGTCCACAATTCGTCGGCCCAGAAGCCTGCCAGCGTCGTCGCTTCGGACGCGGCCGACCAGCGCGAGTCCCAGTCGCGCAACAGGCGCACAGGGTCCTCCAGCCGCGCGCGAAGCGGGTCTGCGCGGGGCAAGCCGGTCCAGGCCTCGACCAGGCTGGGGACGACCCTCGGGAAGAAGGGCATCCAGGGACTGTAGGCAATGCGCCGCAACCCCTCGGGCGTGAGCGCGCGCGCCCCGCCGAGCAGGGTTGTGGCGTGGTCGCCGCGGGGATTGGCGCCGGCCACGTCCATGTAGCGCGGGAATGCGGCCTCGGCAGGACTGTCGGCGCCGGCCGCGCGCCAGGGCGAGTCGTTGCTGTTGTAGATCCAGTGGCCGGTGGGGTCGCGCACCTGCGGCAGAGCGGAGAGCGGGGTGAGACCGCGCCAGTCGGTGGCAGGGTCGCTGCCGTCGACCGGATCGCGATAATCGAAGCGGTTATCGCGGAGGGGCACGAACTGCGGGTGCAAATAAGCGATATGGCCGTCGGCGTCGGCGTAGATCGTGTCGTTGGACGAATTGGCCTGGAGGGACGCCGCCTGCATATAGGCCGTGAAATCCCGGGCCTTGGTCCGCAGCCAGCTCTGCTGGAGCGCTTCGACCGGCCGGTTCATCAGCGCCAGCGCGATCCAGCGCTCGCCCGCCGCGCGCACGATCGGGCCATGATGGGTGGCGTAGGTGGTGAAATTGCGCTGGAGCATCCGCCCGTCCCCCTGGCGGACGTTCAGGCTGATCGTGACGGTGCGCACCGGGCGCAGCGCGCGGCCGTAGCGATAGAGCAGGCGATTGCCGCGGCGCACGATGGTCTCGGTGAACTCGTCGACCGAATCGACGCCGCTCGACGTGTGCATCCAGCCGACACGCTCGTTGAAGCCCTGGTAGATGAAGAACTGGCCCCAGGTGGAGGCGCCATAGGCGTGGAGCCCCTCCCCGCTTTCCATGCCGAGCTCGGAGCGGAAGAAGAAGCTGGTGTGCGGATTGATCAGCAGCAAGGCATGGCCGTCGCGGGTCAAGGCCGGCGCGATGGCGATGCCGTTGGAGCCGCCGGGCTCCGGCTCCGGCTCGCGCCTCATGGCCAGGCGCGGCGGGCTCCGGCCGCCGTAGAAGGCGGCAAGCTGGGTGAGATCGGCGCGCTCGATGTCGCCGCCGATACTGCCTTCGGTGAAAGACAGCGCCATCCAGGGCTCGAAATGGGTGAGCACGCGCGGGCGCACGTCCGGATGGGTGGCCAGATAACGGTTCAGCCCCGCGGCCCAGGCATCCATCAGCGCGCGCAGCCAGGCCGGGCTGCGGTGATAATCCCGCTGCAATCGGGCGGGATCGATCCAGAGCCGTTGACGCAGGTCCTGCCAGACCGCGCTCTCCCCTTCCGCCTCGGCGGTGCGGCCCAGGGCAGTCAGCAGATTGGCCTCGATCCGCGAGAAATCGTCCTCGGCCTGGGCGTAGATCGCGCCGAACACCGCATCGGCATCGGTGGCTCCGCGGACATGGGCGATGCCCCAATCGTCGCGGGTGATGGAAATGCGGGCGGCATAGGCGTCGCCGCTCGCCTGAGCCTGCGAAACGGCGGGCGCCGCCGCCGCGAGAGCCAGAATTGCGAGGCGGAAGAAGAGGTTCATCGACCGCCGCCGCCAAGGTTCGGGGGAGGCTGGCTGCATGTCCAACCCGCCGGCGGGCATTGCCTTTGGCCGGGGTTGGGCCTCCGAATGCCGCCGCAATGCCCGACGATGACGCCGTCGCGCCGGCGAAAATAATAAGCCGGGCCGTCGACTGCCGCGCCCAGGTCGACGAAGCCGATGTCGCCGCAATAATAAGCCCGCGCCCCGCCGGCCACCCGGCCGATCTCCGTCTCGCGCGACGGCAGCGGGCCTTCGAGCGGCCTGCGGCCTTCGCCCGCCAGGCTGGCACAAGCCACGGTCAGCAACAGCGCCGCAAAGAAGGCAGGATATTTCATAGCAGGAAAACGTCCCCGGCATGGATGAGGCGAAGCGCGCCGCCAGGCAAGCGTAGTCGCAGCGCGCCGCTCTCGTCGAGCCCGTCGAATGCGCCCTCGGCATTGTGGGTGACCAGAGGGGTGCCGATCGGAAGGGCAGCGGCAAGCCAGGCCGCGCGGATCCGGGGGAGGCCTTCGGCCCGCCAGCGGGCCAGCCAGGCGGCGAAGCCTGCGGCCAGGCGTTCGAGGAACGGCTCCGGGGCAACAGGTGGGCTGAGGCTGGTGGCGGCGCGATCCAGATCGTCGGGATGATGGGCGAGGTTGACGCCGAAGCCGATGATCACCGCTTCGCCATGACGCTCGAGCAATATGCCGGCGAGCTTGGCGCCGTCGACGAGCAGGTCGTTGGGCCATTTGATCAGGGCGGTGGGAGCATGGGGCATGACCGCCTCGTGCAGCGCGACGGCGGCGAGCAAGGCAAGGGTCGGCGCGGGCGGATCGCCGGGCCGAAGTCGGACCAGGGTCGAGGCGTGGAGATTGCCGGCGGGAGATTGCCACGCCCTGCCCTGCCGGCCCTTGCCGCCGGTCTGGCGATCGGCGCGGAGCCAGAGGCCTTCAGGAGCACCGTCCCGCGCAAGAGCGGCGACATCGTCGTTGGTGGAGCCGGTCTCGGCGACGGTGCGGATCATAGCCCCTTTTAGTCATTCCGACGATGGCCGGAACCTATGAACGCAGAGGCAGGAGGTAAATCACGAAGGGCGGTGTTCATGGGTCCCGGCCTCCGCCGGGGTGTCCAGTGTCAAAACAGGCTTTGGGCGGCGGCCTGTGTGACGGCGTCGAGATATCCCCAGGCGAGATAGCCGAGCGGGGAGACGAACAAGGCGGAAGCGAGGATGAGGGCGCCGCCGACCCGATCCCTGGTCGCGGCGAAGGCCGGGGCGGGCTCGTCGAAATACATCAACTTGACGATCATGATGTAATAATAGGCGCCGATCACCGAGGTCGCGATGGCGACGGCGGCGAGCAGGGTCAGGTTCGCCTCGACCGCGGCGGTGAACACCATGAACTTGGGCACGAAGCCGAACAAAGGCGGGATGCCGGCGAGGCTGAACATGAACATCGCCATGGCGAGCGCAAGCCAGGGCCGGGTGCGCGACAGGCCGGCGAGGCTGGCGATGGTCTCGACCGGCTGATCGTTGGCATCGCGCATGCGCAGGACGACGAGGAAGGCGCCAAGCGTCATCACGACGTAGACGGCCATGTAGAACAGGACCGAGGCGACGCCGGCGGCGGTGCCGGCGGCGAGGCCGACCAGGGCGAAACCGACATTGTTGATCGAGCTGTAGGCGAGCAGGCGCTTGATGTTGTTCTGGCCGATCGCGGCGACGCCGCCGAGGACGGTCGAGGCAAGGGCGGCGAAGATGATGATCTGCCGCCAGGCGTCGGTCGCCGGGCCCATCGCGTCGACCGAGACGCGGACCAGCAGGGCCATTGCCGCCACCTTGGGCGCCGAGGCGAAGAAGGCGGTGACCGGCGTCGGCGCGCCTTCGTAGACGTCGGGAGTCCACATGTGGAACGGCACCGCGCTGATCTTGAAGGCAAGGCCGGCGAGGACGAAGACGATGCCGACCAGCTCCCCGGTCGAGACGCCGTCGCCGAGCGCCTGGGCGATGCCGCCGAACTGGGTGGTGCCGCTGAAGCCGTAGAGCAAGGAGATGCCGTAGAGCAGGATGCCCGACGCCAGCGCGCCGAGGACGAAATATTTGAGGCCGGCCTCGGCCGAGCGCGCGTCGCTGCGCTGGAAGCTGGCGAGGACGTAGGCGGCGAGGCTCTGCAGCTCGAGGCCGACATAGAGGGTGATAAGGTCGGTCGCCGAGACCATCATCCCCATGCCGATCGCCGAGAACAGGATCAGCACCGGATATTCGGCGCGATAATCGCGATCGCGGCCGAACCAGCCCATCGCCGCGATCATCGAGACGGCGGCGGCGGCGTAGATCACGATCTTGGCGAAGGCGGCGAAGCTGTCGCCGGCGAACAAGCCGAAAAAGGCGCTGCCGCCATTATCCTGGACGCCGGGGAGGAGCAGGGTCGCGACCGCCAGCAGCGCGATGGCGAGCCAGGTCAGCAATTTCGCCGACCGGTCGCCGGCCCAGGCGGCGACCAGCATCAGCAGCAGGCCGCCGATGCTCAGCACCTCTTCGGGGAGGACGAGAAGGAAATCACGCAGCATCAGTGATGCGCCTCGGCCGGGGCCGCGGCCGGCGCCGGCGTGCCGGCGGTCGGCTGAGCGTCGCTGGGCGGCGCGGCGCGCTCGATGCGGGCGAGGAGCAGGTCGACGTCGGCCCGCATCGGAGCAAGGAAGCTTTCAGGATAGACGCCCATCCACAGCACCGCCGCGGCAATCGGCGCGAGCATGGCAAGCTCGCGGCCGTTCAGATCGACCATCGCCGCCGCCTCTTTGGTGCGGGCGACGCCGAACGCGACCCGCCAGTAGAGGTAGAGCATGTAGGCGGCGCCGAGGATGATGCCGGTGGTCGCGACCGCGGCGACCCAGCTATTGGCCGCATAGGCGCCGACCAGTGCCAGGAACTCGCCGACGAAGCCGGACGTGCCCGGCAGGCCGACCGAAGCCATGGTGAAGAGCATGAACAGCAGCGCGTATCGCGGCATGTTGTTGGAGAGGCCGCCGTAAAGCGAAATCTCGCGGCTGTGCAGGCGATCGTAGATCACGCCGACGCACAGGAAGAGCGCGCCCGAGACGAGGCCGTGGCTCAGCATGACGACCAGCCCGCCCTCGATCCCCTGCCGGTTGAAGGCGAACAGGCCGATGGTGACGAAGGCCATATGCGCGACCGACGAATAGGCGATGAGCTTCTTCATGTCCTGCTGCACCAAAGCGACCAGCGAGGTGTAGACCACCGCGACCATCGACAGGCCGAAGATGATCCAGATCAATTGAGCCGAGGCTTCGGGGAACATTGGCAGCGAGAAGCGGATGAAGCCGTAACCGCCCATCTTCAGCAGCACGCCGGCCAGGATCACCGAGCCCGCGGTCGGCGCCTGGACGTGCGCGTCCGGAAGCCAGGTGTGGACCGGCCACATCGGCATCTTGACGGCGAAGCTGGCAAAGAAGGCGAGCCAGAGCCAGGTCTGCGCCTCGGGCGGGAAATCGGTCGCCATCAGATCGGGGATGAAGGTGGTGTGGGCGAAATTGACCATCCACAGCATCGCGACCAGCATCAGCACCGAGCCGAGCAGGGTGTAGAGGAAGAATTTGTAGGCCGCGTAGATCCGGTTGGCGCCGCCCCAGATGCCGATGATCAGGTACATCGGGATCAGCCCGGCCTCGAAGAAGATGTAGAAGAGGTAGAGATCCTGCGCGCAGAAGACGCCGATCATCAGCGTTTCCATGAGCAGGAAATTGGCCATGAATTCGGGCACGCGGCTCTGGATCGACGTCCACGAGGCGGCGATGCAGATCGGCATCAGGAAGGCGGTGAGCACGATCAGCATCAGGGCGATGCCGTCTATGCCGAGCGCCCAGGCGAAGCGGCCGAAGACGGCGTGATATTCGGTGAACTGCCATTGCGGCCCGCCGACGCGATAGGCCGCCCACAGGCCGACGCAGAGCAAAAGGGTCGCCAGCGTGGTGCCGAGCGCGATCCAGCGCGCGCCATTGGCGTTGCTGAGCAGGCAAGCCAGCGCCCCGAGGAGCGGCAAGGCGAGGATCGCCGAAAGGATGGGGAAATTCTGCATCAATGCGGCGCCAGGACCCAGGCCATCGCCGCGGCAACGCCAAGCAGCATCACCAGGGCATAGGTATAGAGATAGCCGGTCTGGATACGCGCGGTGACGCGGGTGCCGGCGACCACGGCGGCGGCGGCGCCGTCCGGCCCGAAGCGGTCGATGATGCCCTCGTCGCCGCGCTTCCACAGCAGGCGGCCGAGCCACATGGAGGGGCGGATGAAGATGATGTCGTAGAGCTCGTCGAAATACCATTTGTTGAGCAGGAAGCGGTAGATGACACCGAACTGCTCGACGAAGGCGGCCGGGAAGGCCGTGTTGCGGATGTAGGCGTAGAAGGCGATCGCGAAGCCGGCCACCATCGCGATGGAGGCCGAGAGCTTCACCCAGAGCGGGACGAGGTGCGACGCGTGCATCAGATGCTCGTCGAAGGCCAGGCTGCCCGCCCAGAAATGCGCGCCTTCCTCCGGATCGATGAAGGCGCCGTGGAAGACCATGCCGGCCGCGACCGCGCCAAGCGACAGCAAGGCCAGCGGGACGAGCATCGTCCACGGGCTTTCGTGGGGGTGATAGCCCGCGGTTCCGGTGGGAATCTCCTGGGCGCCCGCCTCGTGCTCGTGGGTGTCATGGCCGGCATCCTCGGCGTCGGGATGGTCGTCATGCGCGCCATGCGCGTCGTGGACGGCGTGCTGGATATGCTCGGAGGCGGCCCAGCGCGGCTTGCCGTAGAAGGTGAGGAAGACCAGCCGCCAGGAATAGAAGCTGGTCAGCAAGGCCGCGAACACGCCGACGAAATAAGCCAGGCCGCCATAGGGGCTGCTGCTCGCATAGGCGCTTTCGATGATCGCATCCTTGGAGAAGAAGCCGGCGAAGCCGAGGCTGGGCAGCCCGAAGACCTGGATGATGCCGACGCCGGTGATGGCGAGCGTGCCGATCAGCATCGCCCAGAAGGTGAGCGGGATCTCTTTCCTGAGCGCGCCGTAATAACGCATGTCCTGCTCGTGGTGCATGGCGTGGATCACGCTGCCCGCGCCGAGGAAGAGCAGGGCCTTGAAGAAGGCGTGGGTGAAGAGGTGGAACATCGCCGCGCCATAGGCGCCGACGCCCGCAGCGAAGAACATGTAGCCCAGCTGCGAGCAGGTCGAATAAGCGATCACCCGCTTGATGTCGTTCTGCACCGTGCCGACGGTGGCGGCGAAGAGGGCGGTGGCGGCGCCGACGACGGTCACCACGGCGGTCGCGGTCGGGCTGGTCTGGAACATCGGCGACAGGCGGCAGACCATGAACACGCCGGCGGTGACCATGGTCGCGGCATGGATCAGGGCCGAGACCGGAGTCGGGCCCTCCATCGCGTCCGGCAGCCAGGTGTGGAGGCCGAGCTGGGCCGATTTGCCGCAGGCGCCGATGAACAGGAGGATGCAGAGCAGGGTCATCGTGTCCATGCGCATCCCGAGGAAGCCGATCGTCGATCCGGCCATGTCCGGCGAGGCGGCGAGAATGGCGGGGATCGAGACGGTGCCGAAGACGAGGAAGGTGCCGAAAATGCCGAGCGAGAAGCCGAAATCGCCGACCCGGTTGACGATGAACGCCTTCATCGCCGCGGCATTGGCCGATGGCTTGTGGTACCAGAAGCCGATCAGAAGATAGGAAGCGAGGCCGACACCCTCCCAGCCGAAGAACATCTGGACGAGATTGTCGGCGGTCACCAGCATCAGCATCGCGAAGGTGAACAGGCTGAGATAGGCGAAGAAGCGCGGCTGGCTGTCGTCCTCCTCCATATAGCCCCAGGAGTAGAGGTGGACGAGCGCCGAGACTGTGGTCACCACCACCAGCATCACCGCGGTCAGCGCATCGACGCGCAGCGACCAATCGACGTTCATCGTGCCCGACTGGATCCAGGTCATGACCGGGTGGAGCTGCGACGTCTCGGTGCCGGTGAGGAAGCCGATGAAGATCGGCCAGGACAGCAGCATCGAGGCAAACAAGGCGCCGGTGGTGATCAGCTTGGCCGCCAGATTGCCGAGCATGCGATTGCCGAGGCCTGCGACGATCGCGGCCAGCAGGGGCAGGAAGACGATCGCCTGGATCACCCCCTCACCCCTTCATCTGGTTGATATCGTCGACCGCAATCGTGCCGCGGCCCCGATAATAGATGACGAGGATGGCGAGACCGATCGCGGCCTCCGCGGCGGCGACGGTGAGGACGAACATGGCGAAGACCTGCCCGGTCATGTCGTGCAGGAAGGCCGAGAAGGCGACCAGGTTGATGTTCACCGCGAGCAGGATGAGCTCGATCGCCATCAGGATGACGATGACGTTCTTGCGGTTGAGGAAGATGCCGAGCACGCCAAGCACGAACAGGATCGCACCGACGGTGAGGTAATGTCCCAGGCCGATCATGACGCCCCCCACAGGGCGTCACCCCGGCGAAGGCCGGGGTCCCGCGGGGACACGCCGTGACCTATTTTCGCTGGGATCCCGGCCTGCGCCGGGATGACGAAGAGCGGATGAATCATATGTCCACCCCCTGCCCCACGCCCGGCTGCATGTTGACCACCGCATCCTGCGGGCGGCGGCGGACCTGGGCGGAGACGTTTTGCGGGCGGACGTCGGAGCGCTTGCGGCGGGTGAGCACGATCGCGCCGATCATCGCGACGAGCAGCACGAGGCCCGCCGCTTCGAAGATGAACAGGTAGCGCGTGTAGAGCAGTTCGCCGAGTTCGACGATGTTGGACTGGGCCGCCGCGGCCGGCGCCGGACGGCCGGACAGCGCGATGCCGCCGGCATTCCAGGCGATCACGCCGAAGAAGATCTCGGTCAGGATCACGGCGGCAAGGCCGAAGCCGAACGGCCAGTAGCGGGCGATGCCGGAGCGCAATTCGGTGAAATCGATGTCGAGCATCATCACCACGAACAGGAAGAGCACCGCGACCGCGCCGACGTAGACGATGACCAGGAGGAAGGCGAGGAACTCGGCGCCGATCAGCAGGAACAGGCCGGCGGCGTTGAAGAAGGCGAGGATCAGCCAGAGCACGCTGTGCACCGGATTGCGCGACGCGATCGTCATCACGCCGGAGGCGATGACGAATGCCGCGAACAGGTAGAAGACGATGATCTGGATCACTTTGCGCCGCCTACCGGTAGGGCGCATCGGCGGCAAGGTTCGCGGCCAAAGCGCGCTCCCATTTGTCGCCATTGTCGAGCAGCCTCGCCTTGTCGTAGAGCAATTCCTCTCGCGTTTCGGTGGCGAAATCCATGTTCGGCCCCTCGACGATCGCATCGACCGGGCAGGCCTCCTGGCAGAGGCCGCAATAAATGCACTTGGTCATGTCGATGTCGTAGCGGGTGGTGCGGCGGCTGCCGTCCTCGCGCGGCTCGGCCTCGATGGTGATCGCCAGGGCCGGGCAGATCGCCTCGCACAATTTGCAGGCGATGCAGCGCTCCTCGCCATTGGGGTAGCGGCGCAAAGCATGCTCGCCGCGGAAGCGGGGCGAGATCGGATTCTTCTCATAGGGATAGTTGATCGTCGCCTTGGGCTTGAAGAAATATTTCAAGGTCAGCCAATGCGCTTTCACGAACTCCCAGAGGGTGAAGGTCTTGATCCAGTGGGCGATCATTGTGCTGCTCCGCCGTGCCGCCGGCACGTTCCGAGGAATGTGAAGTGGAGCAAGGTCCGCGTTCCGCTCGCATTCCGAGTAGACCCTGCGGGCTGGACCGAAAATGCCAGGCTGCCCATGACCCCCTGGTAGCTGGCCCCCTCTTCCGTGATCGCCACCTGGCGTTCGAACAGACCTACCATGGCAGCATCCCCTGCCTGAGCAGCATCAGATAGCCCGAGACCAGGAACACCCAGATCAGCGAGATCGGCAGGAAGATCTTCCAGCCAAGCCGCATCAGCTGGTCGTATCGGTAACGCGGCACGGTCGCCTTCACCCACGAGAAGACGAAGAAGAAGAACAGGATCTTGGCGAAGAACCAGAAGATGCCCGGGATCCAGTAGAGCGGCGCCCAGTCGATCGGCGGCAGCCAGCCGCCCCAGAAGAGCACGGCGTTCATGCCGCACATCAGCAGGACGTTGCCATATTCGCCGAGCCAGAACAGGGCGAAGCTCATCGAGCTATATTCGGTCTGGTAGCCGGCGACGAGCTCGCTTTCAGCCTCGGTCAGGTCGAACGGGGCGCGGGCGGTCTCGGCCATGGCGGAGATCAGGAAGATCACCGCCAGCGGGAACAGCAGTGGGTTGAAGCCGAAGCCGTTGATCAGCCCGAAGATGTGGCCGCGCTGCCCCTCGACGATCGCCGACAGGTTGAACGATCCGGCCCAGAGCACGACCGGGATCAGCACGAAGCCGATCGAGACTTCATAGGATACCATCTGAGCCGCGGCGCGCAAGGCGCTGTAAAACGGGTATTTCGAGTTGGACGCCCAGCCGGCGATGATGATTCCGTAGACGCCGAGCGAGGAGATGGCGAGCAGATAGAGCAGGCCGACATTGATGTTCGCGAGCACCCAGCCGTCGGCGAATGGGATCACCGCCCACGCCATCAGGGCGACGGTGAAGGTGATGACCGGCGCGATGATGAACAGGCCGCGATTGGCGCTGGTCGGGATGATGGTCTCCTTGAGGAAGACCTTGAGGCCGTCGGCGAAGCTCTGCAGCAGGCCGAACGGGCCGACCACGTTGGGCCCGCGGCGCAGCGCCATCGCCGCCCAGATCTTGCGATCGGCATAGATGATCATCGCCACCGCAAGCATCAAAGGCAGCGCGATGATGAGGATGAAGATCAGGGTGGCCAGGAACCAGCCCCAGCCTTCACCGATCAGGCCCTGCATCCAGGCGGTCACTCCGCCGCCTCCGCCCAGGTTTCGCCGTGGAGGATCTCCGCCGAGCAGCGCTGGAGCGTCGGCGAGGAGCGGGCGATCGGGTTGGTGAGGTAGAAATCGCGGATCGGGTAGGTCAGTGCCGTTCCCCTGGCGATCGCCACCGCGTCCAGCTTCGGCGGCGCCCAGGGGAAGGCGATCAGGCCGGGCTGGGCGAATTCGGGATGATCGGCGAACAGGCGGGCGCGCAATTCGGCGTGGCTGTCGAAGGGCAAGGGATTGCCCAGCGCGTCGGACAAGGCGCGGAAGATCGACCAGTCGGCGCGGGCGTCGCCCGGCGGATCGACCGCTTTCTCGCTATACTGGACGCGGCCTTCGAGATTGACGTGGATGCCGTGCTTCTCGGTATAGGCGGCGCCGGGCAGGATCAGATCGGCCTGATGGGCGCCATTGTCACCATGATGCCCGACATAGACCTTGAAGCTGCCGGCGAAGGCGGCGAGATCGGCCTCGTCGGCGCCGAGCAGGAAGAGCAGCTTCGGCGCCTTCCCCGCCAGCGCGGCCATGCCGCCGGGCTGCGCGTAGCCAAGCATGAGGCCGCCGGTGCGGGCCGCCGCGGTGTGCAGCACGTTGAAGCCGTTCCAGCCGTCGCGGACGAGGTTGAACGTCCCGGCAAGGGCCAAGGCCGCCGCCTGCCCGCCCGGCACCTTCAACGCCGCGCCGCCGACGATCACCGCCGGCCGCTGCGCCGCGCCGAGCGCGTCCGCCGCAACGGCGGGAAGATCGCCGATCAAGGCGAGATCGTCGCCCAGCCATTCCGCCTTGTATGTGAGATCGACCTCGGGGCCGATGGCGAACACCTTCGCCCCTGCCCTCACCGCCTTGCGGATGCGGGTGTTGACGAGGCTCGCCTCCCAGCGCGGGTTTGTGCCGACGAGGAGGATCACATCCGCCGTCTCGATTCCGGCGATCGTGGTGTTGAAATTGACCGCGGCGAGATTGGTCGCGTCGTAGGCCAGGCCGGTCTGGCGCCCCTCGAGCAGGTCCGAGCCGAGGGACGCGAGCAACGCCTTGGCGGCATACATCGTCTCGACGTCGACCAGATCGCCGGCAATCGCGGCGACGCTGCCCGCTGCGCTCTTCGCGACCTCGGCGATACGGGCGAAGGCCTCCTCCCAGGAGGCGGCGCGCAGCTTGCCGCCTTCGCGCAGCCAGGGCCGGTCGAGGCGGTTGCGGAGAAGGCCGTCGACTGCATGGCGGGTCTTGTCGCTCGCCCATTCCTCGTTGACGTCCTCGTTGAGGCGGGGCAGCGCGCGCATCACCTCGCGCTGGCGGGCGTCGAGGCGGATGTTGGTGCCGACCGCGTCCATGACGTCGATGCCGGGAATCTTGCGCAGCTCCCATGGCCGCGCCTCGAAGCTGTAGGGCTTGGAGACCAGGGCGCCGACCGGGCAGAGATCGACGACGTTGCCGGAAAGCTCGCTCGCCAGCGCCTCCTCGAGATAGGAGGTGATCTGCATCTCCTCGCCACGGCCGATCGCGCCGATATCCTCGACGCCGGCGACCTGCTCCATGAAGCGGACGCAGCGCGTGCAGTGGATGCAGCGGGTCATCGCGGTCTTGACCACCGGGCCCATATATTTCTCGGTGACCGCGCGCTTGTTCTCGTCGTAGCGCTTGTGGCCGCGGCCATAGGCCATGGCCTGGTCCTGCAGATCGCATTCGCCGCCCTGATCGCAGATCGGGCAATCGAGCGGATGGTTGATCAGCAGGAATTCCATCACGCCTTCGCGCGCCTTGCGCACGCCCGGCGTGTTGGTGAAGATCTCCTGATTCTCGGCGGCGGGCAGCGCGCAGCTGGCCTGCGGCTTGGGCGGACCGGGCTTCACCTCGACCAGGCACATCCGGCAATTGCCGGCGATGGCGAGCCGCTCGTGATAGCAGAAGCGCGGAATCTCCTTGCCGGCGAGCTCGCAGGCCTGGAGCACGGTCGCGCCCTGCGGCACCTCGATCTCGACACCGTCGACTTTGACCATCGGCATAGAAATGGAAACTCGAAATCATCGCGCCCGAAGAGGGCTGCAGCCTGCGGTGCCGTTAGCCGCTTAACCCCCTGGCCGACAAGGGGAGGAGCGCCCTTTTTCGCGGGAATCTGCGCCTTTGCGCGGGTCCGGCTTCATCGGGATGGCGCCTCGCCGGCAAAATCCGGGCGGAAGCCGTTGCGGAGCGCTTCGCCATAGTGCAGCGCCTCCTCCGCCAGGAGACCGCGGAGCGACTGGCGCGACGCGGTGAAGCGTATGCCGGCGGTAATGCAGGCGGCAAGATCGCCCTGTATCGACTGCATCCCGGCGAGCGCCGCCGCCGTACCTGCCGCCGCAAGCATGAGCAGGCAGACCAGGACATTTCGCGGCGTTCGTCCGAATGGTCCGATCGGATTCACTGGGTCGCGGCTGCAGGCGCCGGCGCGGCGGCGGCCCAGGGCGAGGCCGGACCGTCGCGCTGGACGACCGACCAGCGGTAGAGAATTTCGGCGAGCATGCCGCGAAGCATCCGTCCGTCGACGTTGATCTGGGCCCCGGGGGTGACGCAGGCGACGAATGCGGGGTTCAGCGCGGTCATGGCGGCTCCCGCGGCGGTGCTGGTCGGCTCGGTCGCAAGCAGGGCGCGAACCAGCTCGGGATGCTGGCGGACCGTGCATTCGGCCATCGCATAAGCGGGTACGAGGCTCGGCGCGTCGGTGATCGTGGTGGCCAGATCGACCCTGAGCAGCGGCGCCGAATCGACCGCCGGGCTGCGCGCCGCCTGAGGCGCCGGGAAGCGCGCCTCCACCGCGGCCTCGGCGAAGGCGCCGCGGATCAGGGTCGCCGAACTCGACATGCCGGGAAGACGGACGCAGCGCCCCATGTCGCGGAGCAATCCGGCGGCGCGCTGGCGCTCGCCGGCGGAAAAGGGCGGAGTCGCGAACAGAGGATCGGCGGCGGCCGCATTGCGGGCGATCACGCAGACGGCGGCGGCGATCAACTCGGGCGCGCTGGCAGGACCGGCCGCGGCCTCGCTGCCCCCGGGCTGGCCCTGGTTCGGCGTCGATTGCGCCGGAGTGGGCGTCGGCGTCGGCGTCGGCTGGCTATATTGGGCGGACGCAGCCGCGGGCAGCGCCAGCAGGAAAGATGCGAATTGCCATTTGCGCCTGATCGTCATCACGTCGAATCCCCCGTCTCGATGAGCGACTCTACCCGGGCGCGCGCTTTCGGCGCCCAGGCGCAGGATAGCGCGGTCGGCGGCGTACTTCCACTCGGAGCAGGCCGGTGATGCGCACGCTCCGCGTCGGTCAGCCCGCCGGGGCGGCGGCCCGGACGGGCGCCCAGCCATTATGATCGCTCAGCCGATAGGCCGCCAGGACGAGCACGGACCGCAGAAAGGGGCGATTGAGGCTGAGGCGCTGGCCGGCGGCAAGGCAGGACGTCACGTGCGGAATCAGGGCGCGCAGCGCGGCAGCCTCCTGCGGGCTCGCGGCCTCGGTCTGCAGCAGGGCCGAGATCTCGGCCGGCGCGGCGCGCACGGTGCAAAGGCTCATCAGCTCATTCTCGTCGCGCGCGGCGATCGGCGCCCGCGCCGGATCGATGGCGACGTGCGCGGCAAGCGCATCCGGGCCTATGCTCGCATTCAGCAGCGCCTCGGCCAGGCCGCCGGCGAAAAGCACGCCGCTGAACCTGAGCGTTCCGAGCGGCGCGCAGCCCCAATTGCTTTCGGCCAGCCGCCGCAGCGCGCTGCGATAGTCGCGGCTGCGATAATCCATGGCGAGGATCGGCCGGGCGCGGCTCGCCTGGCGATCGGCGACGCAGCGCGAGAAGCGGGCGAGGATGCGGATATCCTCCGGCGTCGAGGGATCGCCGCCGAAACGCGCGCGCGGCACGTCCGCAGCCGATGCCGCCGCGATCGGAAGGCAAGCGGCCAGCAAAGCCGCGGCCAGGATCCTGGAAGCTGTCGATTTCACTCTGTGTCCCCCCAATGGCAGGGCCCGTCTGCCATTGCCGCCATCGGCAGGCAATTCGAAACGGGCAGGCGGTCGGCTATTCCGCCGCTTCGAGCACGCCGGCCTGCCGCTCGACGATTCGCCGCTCGATCTCGGGACGGAAATGCCGGATCAGGCCCTGGATCGGCCAGGCCGCGGCGTCGCCAAGCGCGCAGATGGTGTGGCCCTCGACCTGCTTGGTGACGTCCCACAGCATGTCGATCTCGTGGATCTCGGCATTGCCTTCGACCAGGCGCTCCATCACCCGCCACATCCAGCCGGTGCCCTCGCGGCAGGGCGTGCACTGGCCGCAGCTCTCATGCTTGTAGAAATAGGAGATGCGGCTGATCGCCTTCACCACGTCGGTCGACTTGTCCATGACGATGACGGCGGCGGTGCCGAGGCCGGAGCCGAGATCCTTGAGCCCGTCGAAATCCATCGGCGCGTCGATGATCTGCGCGGCCGGCACGAGCGGCACCGAGGAGCCGCCGGGGATGACGGCGAGAAGATTGTCCCAGCCGCCCCTGATGCCGCCGGCATGGACCTCGATCAGCTCGCGGAAGGAGATCGACATCGCCTCCTCGACCACGCACGGCTTGTTCACGTGGCCGGAGATCTGGAAGAGCTTGGTGCCTTCGTTCTTCTCGCGGCCGAAGCTCTTGAACCAGGCGGCGCCGCGGCGAAGGATGGTCGGCACCACCGCGATCGATTCGACGTTGTTGACCGTGGTCGGGCAGCCGTAGAGGCCCGCACCGGCCGGGAATGGCGGCTTGAGCCGCGGCATGCCCTTCTTGCCCTCGAGGCTTTCGAGCATCGCCGTTTCTTCGCCGCAAATATAGGCGCCGGCGCCGCGATGGACGAACAGGTCGAAATCATAGCCGGATTTGCAGGCGTTCGGCCCGAGCAGGCCGGCCTCATAGGCCTCGGCGACCGCGGCCTCGAGCGCCTCGGTCTCGCGGATGAACTCGCCGCGTATGTAGATATAGCCGGCGCGGGCGCGCATCGCGAAGCCGGCGATCAGCGCGCCCTCGATCAACTTGTGCGGATCGTGGCGGATGATCTCCCGGTCCTTGCACGATCCGGGCTCGGATTCGTCGGCGTTGATGACCAGGAAATTGGGGCGGCCGGGCGTTGGCTCCTTGGGCATGAAGCTCCACTTCATGCCGGTCGGGAAACCAGCGCCGCCGCGCCCGCGCAGGCCCGAATTCTTGACGATCTCGATGATCGCATCCTGGCCGATCGCCATCAGCTTGTCGGTGCCGTCCCAGTCGCCGCGCGCCTGCGCCGCCTTCAGGCCGAATGGCTGGAAGCCGTAGACGTTGGTGAAGATGCGATCCTTGTCAGCGAGCATCGCCGCCTCCGAACTTGTTCTTCAGCCAGAAATAGGCGGCGGCGGCGAGGCCGAGGATGATGACGAGGCCGATCAGCTTGAACGCGATCTTGATCACGAAGACGAACAGCCAGATGGCGATGATGATCGCGACGATGGTGCCGAGGCCGGCGACGATGCCCCCCTTCATTGCGCATTCTCCGTAACAGGCGTCGCCGGCGGCGGCCTGTTGTCATTGCCCTGCCCGCAAAACTCGGCGACGGCCCGGCCCATCTCGCCCGGGTTCATCTGCGGCTCGACGAACGCCTCCTCGCCATTGACCACGACATAGCGCTGGCGCCGGCCGCCCTGCTCGTAAAGACCGCAGACGATCGGCACGCCCTCGCTGGCGCTGCGCCGGGCGCCGAAGAAACGGGCCGGGCCGCCGGACGCGATGCGGGCGCGGACGAGCTGCTCGGCGGCGCTCACGTCGCTGACCGGCGCGGCCTTTTGGGGCGCCGGCGCGGGCGCGGCCTGGTTGTTGGCGGGCGCCTGGGCCTGGCAAGCGGTGAGGAGAAGCAGCGGCATCGCCGTCAAAACTGACGCACTACGCATCCCAACCCGTTCGGGCTGAGCTTGTCGAAGCCCTCTCCTTCCCTTCTTCAGAAAAACAGAAGGAAGGCCCTTCGACAGGCTCAGGGCGAACGGTGGGGTGGAGCGCATATCCTGGCGCATCACCATTGATCCCGATAATCGTGATTCTCCGAGACCATTTCACGCAGCGTGGTCGGTCCGCCCTCGGTGCAGCTGGTCTGACGATCGATCTGCGGGCCGGGTTTCGGCGCCTCGCCTCTGGCCATCGCCTCGAGGATCGCGGCCATGCTCTGGTAGGTCAGGTCCTCGTAATTGTCGTCGTTGATCTGGACCATCGGCGCGTTGGCGCAGGCGCCGAGGCACTCGACCTCGGTGAGCGTGAACAGGCCGTCCGCGGTGGTATGCCCCTTCTTCAGCCCCTTGTCGTAGCAGGCGGCGAGCACGTCGTTTGATCCGCGCAGCATGCACGGCGTGGTGCCGCAGACCTGGACATGGTGGCGGCCGACCGGCGCCAGGTTGAACATCGTGTAGAAGGTCGCGACCTCATAGGCGCGGATATAGGGCATGGAGAGTTCGGCCGCGACGAACTCGATCACTGGAATCGGCAGCCAGCCCTGCGTCTGCGTCTCGGCGCCGATCTGGCGCTGGGCGAGATCGAGCAAGGGAATGACCGCGCTTTGCTGACGGCCGGGCGGGTAGCGGTCGATATAGAGTCTTGCCCGCTCGGCATTGTCCGGCGTCCAGGCGAAGGCGCCCCAGCGCTCGCGGATTTCGGGGGTGGCGGCAAGGCGGTTGGCTTCGGCCATCAGATCGTCTCGAGCGTTTCGCGGGTGTAGGCGGAAGGGCTGGCGCCGGTATTGGGCTCGCCTTCGCGATCGAGCATCAGGATCGCGCATTCGCCATTGGCGACCGGGCGGTGCTCGGTGCCGGCGGGGACGACGATCAGCTCGCCCGGCGCGAGCCTGGTCAGCCCGTCGCGGAACTCGATGCCGAAATCGCCTGAGATGACCATGAACAGCTCGTCGCTGTCGGCGTGGCTGTGCCAGCTGAATTCGCCGTCGACCTTGGCGATCCGCACCTCGTTGCCGTTGTAACGGCCGACGATGCGCGGATTCCAATGGTCGGAGAAGCCGGCAAGCTTCTCCGCGAGGTTTACGACCGGAGGGCGAACAGCTTCAGCCATCAATGGCGACCGTTTCATTCTTGCTATCGGTTCGCCACCTCAACAAAACGACGCCGAACGTGATTAGACCGGCCACCATATAGTCGGTGGGAATGCCAGGCAGGTCCGCAAGGCCTAGCCGCTCGCTGAAATAGGCCGCACAGCAGATGAGGCCAATCACGGCAGCGACGTGTTGGAAAATCACCGGTCGACCTCCCCGAACACGATGTCGAGCGCGCCAAGGATCGCCGTCACGTCGGCCAGCATGTGCCCCCGCGACATGAAGTCCATCGCCTGGAGGTGGGAGAAGCCGGTCGGGCGGATCTTGACGCGATAGGGTTTGTTCGAGCCGTCGGCGACAAGATAGACGCCGAACTCGCCCTTGGGGCTTTCGGTCGCGACATAGACCTCGCCGGCGGGGACGTGGAAGCCCTCGGTATAGAGCTTGAAGTGATGGATCAGCGCTTCCATCGACTGCTTCATCTCGGCCCGCTTGGGTGGCACGACCTTGCGGTCGAGCGAGGCGATCGGGCCTTCGGGCATTTCGTTGAGGCACTGCTTCATGATCCGCACCGACTGGCGGACCTCCTCGACCCGGACCATGAAGCGGTCGTAGCAATCGCCCTTGGTCCCGGTCGGGATGGCGAAATCCATGCGGTCATAGACGTCGTAGGGCTGCGACTTGCGCAGATCCCAGGGGATGCCGGCGGCGCGGATCATCGGGCCGGAAAAGCCCCACGCCAGGGCATCTTCCTTGGAGACGGTGGCGATGTCGACGTTGCGCTGCTTGAAGATGCGGTTGTCGGCGACCAGGCGGATCGCATCCTCGAACAGGCGCGGCACCCGCGTATCGAGCCAGTCGCCGATGTCGGTGAGCAGCTTCAGCGGCACGTCCTGGTGGACGCCGCCGGGCCGGAACCAGGCGGCGTGCATGCGCGCGCCCGACGCCCGCTCGTAGAAGTTCATGCAATCCTCGCGCAGCTCGAACAGCCACAGGTTCGGAGTCATCGCGCCGACGTCCATGACGTGGCTGCCGAGGTTCAGCATATGATTGGAGATGCGGGTTAGCTCGGCGAAGAAGACTCGCAGATACTGGGCGCGCAAGGGAACTTCGAGTCCGAGAAGCTTCTCGATGGCGAGGACGAAGCTGTGCTCCTGGCAGAGCGGCGAGCAATAATCGAGCCGGTCGAAATAGGGCAGAGCCTGGAGATAGGTCTTGTACTCGCACAGCTTCTCGGTGCCGCGGTGGAGCAGGCCGATATGCGGATCGACCCGCTCGATGATCTCGCCGTCGAGCTCGAGGACGAGGCGGAGCACGCCGTGCGCGGCCGGGTGCTGCGGGCCGAAATTGATCGTATAGTTCGAGATCTCGGTATGGGCCGGGCTGGCGCCGGTCACTGCGGCCTCGGCCTCGACCTCGTGCGGGATGATGTCGGCATTCTCGGCCATCATGCCTGACCCTTCGGCTTGCGCGGCTTGCGGGCGGGCTTTGCGGCCTCCGTATTGGCGGGCTCGCCGGCGCCGGTCTGGGCCCTGGTCTCGGTTGTCTTGGGCGTCGGCGGTGGCGTCGCCGTCTTCGGCGTGGCGGCCTTGTTGATCTCGGCCGAGGTCAAGGGCGTCGGCGCGCCGGGCGCCTCCGGCTGGGCCTTCTCGTCGCCCGGTATGATATATTCGGCGCCCTCCCATGGGCTCATGAAATCGAAATTGCGGAAATCCTGGGCGAGCGTGACCGGCTCGTAGACGACGCGCTTCTGCTCCTCGGAATAGCGCAGCTCGACATAGCCGGTGAGCGGGAAATCCTTGCGCTGCGGATAGCCCTGGAAGCCGTAATCGGTGAGGATGCGGCGCAGATCGCCATTGCCGGCGAAGACGACGCCGTACATGTCGAAGACTTCGCGCTCCAGCCAGCCGGCGACCGGAAAGACGTCTGTCACGGTCGGGACCGGCTGTTCCTCGTCGGTCGAGACTCGGATGCGGATGCGATGGTTCTTCGTGATCGAGAGCAGATGGTAGACCACCTCGAACCGCTCGGCCCGTTCCGGATAGTCGACGCCGGCAATCTCCATCAGCTGCTGGTAGTCGAGGCCGTCGCGCAGGATGCGGAGCACGTCGGAGACGCTCTCGCGGCGCACGTCGATCGAGACCTCGTCGACTTCTTCGCGGACCGACAGGAATGCGTCGCCGATCGCTTGCCTGACCGCATCGACGATCCCTTCGCGAGGCTTGATGAGAGGAGCCGGACTCGCCACGATCAGCGCTCGATCGTGCCTTCGCGGCGGATCTTACGCTGCAATTGCATGATGCCGTAAAGGAGGGCCTCGGCGGTCGGCGGGCAGCCGGGGACGTAGATGTCGACCGGCACGATCCGGTCGCAGCCGCGCACCACCGAATAGGAATAATGGTAATAGCCGCCGCCATTGGCGCAGCTGCCCATCGAGATGACGTAGCGCGGCTCCGACATCTGGTCGTAGACGCGGCGCAGCGCCGGGGCCATCTTGTTGCACAGCGTGCCGGCGACGATCATCACGTCGGACTGACGCGGGCTGGCGCGCGGTGCGGCACCGAACCGCTCCAGGTCGTAGCGCGGCATGTTGACGTGGATCATCTCGACCGCGCAGCACGCCAGGCCGAACGTCATCCACCACAGGCTGCCGGTACGAGCCCATTGGAACAGGTCTTCGGTCGAGGTGACGAGGAAGCCCTTGTCGCCCAGCTCACCGTTCAGGTCGCTGAAGAACGCCTGATCGGGCGGGATGATCGCGCCGCCGGTGGCGGCCGGTGTGAGTTCTACTCCCACTCGAGCGCTCCCTTCTTCCACGCATAGATCAGGCCGAGCGCCAGTTCGGCGATGAAGATCATCATCGCGATCCAGGCCACCCAGCCGAGTTTGAACACCGTCACCGCCCAAGGGTAGAGAAACGCCGCTTCCAGATCGAACACGATGAACAGGATCGCGACGAGATAGAAGCGCACGTCGAACTGGCTGCGGCTGTCCTCGAAGGCAGGAAAGCCGCATTCATATTCGGTGAGCTTTTCCGGCGTCGGCTTGTGTGCGCCGGTGAAACGCGCCGCGATCATCGGCAGCACCACGAACGCGCCCGACAGCAGCAGGGCGATGCCGAGGAACAGCAGGATCGGCAGATATTGTGACAG
>Ga0070665_100000330_pt1 | contig 72745 bp, 46 predicted proteins | sample KBSS13metaG_FD_65862 | JGI IMG/M metagenome (GOLD analysis project Ga0070665, IMG submission 65862) | Switchgrass rhizosphere microbial communities from Kellogg Biological Station, Michigan, USA - KBS S1-3 metaG | ecosystem: Host-associated > Plants > Roots > Rhizosphere > Soil ... | reverse complement strand
CCACGCCATGCGCTGCCGCGGCCAACGCGCCCAACTGATTGACGATCGCCAGATACCACATCTGGCAGATCAGCACGGCGGCGACGTCGGCTCCGCCAGGGACGCCAATGCGCAGAATCCGCCGGAGCAACTCAATGTCTGGCGACGCTGCGCGCAAGCGCAGGCCAGCGCGACCGCGCAGCAACAGACAGAGCATCAGCAGTCCGCCTAGTTGATAACTGAGCGAGGTCCCCCAGGCGATTCCGCGCCAGCCCAATTCCGGCATCGGCCCCCAACCTCGCATCAGCGACCAGGAGAGGGCGATATTGGCCAGATTAACCAGCCCCATGATCACAAAGCCGGCCACGGTGTCCCCTGCTCCGCGCAGACACGCCGAACCAACCGCGATGAACATCATCGCGGGTAGCGCTGGGATGAGAATGTCCCAATATTGCAACGCCAACGCGCCGGGCGTTCCGTCCAACTGCAAGAGCGCAATCAGTCCGCGGCCGCAAACATAGCCCAGCACTGTGACCGGCGCGCTGATCACCGCCCCCAACAAAAACGCCTGGTTGGCGACGCGGCGCGCGGCGTCTCCGTCGACGGCTCCCACGCTACGAGCGACCAGCGCGGTGGCGCCAATCGTCACCACCACAAACATGCTGGTGAGAATCCAGGTCAGATAGACCATCAGATTGACGGCCGCCAGATGATCGAGCGTCAGATACCAGCCGGTGAGCAGCGTGTCGGAGAAACCGACGAGCATCGCCAACAACTGCTCAAAGATCACCGGGACCGCCAGCCGCAGCACGGGGCGCAGCACTCCGCTTGCAGGTGACGCAGCGCCCGCATTGTTGGCGCCGGTCGTCATGCGCTGCTGGGGTACAAATGAAACCGTTGGACTTATCGAAAGCCCAGCACGATTGAGAATCTTGCGGCACGCATGGCTCAGCGGGAGCTTCGCCCTCCCGGAACCGGCCAATCGACGGGCGACGACTACGCGAACAGCTCTTTAATTACGCGGCCGCTGTTGGCGATCTTCATCGGGCGGTTGTTCTTGCTGGTGAACGTCGTCTCGAGCGAGACGCCGAGCCCCTTCAGGACCGAGGCCATCAGGTCTTCGGACTTGTAGGGTTCGCTGGTGACCTGCATGCCGTCAGCGTCGGTCTCGCCGATCACCAGGCCTCCCTTCAGTCCGCCACCGCCGACAACCACGCTCCAACTGCTGGCCCAATGATCCCGGCCCGCGGTTCCGTTGATGCGCGGCGTGCGGCCGAACTCGCCCATCCAAATCACGGCGGTGTCTTCCAGCATGCCGCGCTCGGCCAGATCTTCGATGAGCGCCGCCATGGCTTTGTCCATGCGTGGGAGCTGCGTGCCGGAGAGCTGCGTGAAGTTGTTCGAGTGCGTGTCCCAGCCGTTGAGATCGACTTCGACGAACGGCACCCCCTGCTCGACCAGGCGGCGCGCCATCAGGCAGCCGCGTCCGAAGGCCGAGTCGCCGTAGCGATCGCGGGTTTCTTTCTTTTCTTCGTCCAGCTTAAAGGCCTTCATCTGCTGGCTGGTGAAGAGCGAAACCGTTTTGCCGATCACCTTTTCGTGATCCTGGGCCGCCTCGCCACGGTTCTGGCCGATGAAATTCTTCTCGATCGAGGCCAGCATCTGCATCCGCTGCAGTCGGCGGTCTTCCGGCACATCGCTCTTGGTGTTGCGCACCGATCCGTTGTAGTCGACGACAAACGGCGCGTACGTCATACCCAAGAAGCCAGGGCCGACGCTGCCGCCGCCGATGGAGACAAACGGCGGAAGCTCCAGGCCAGACGTCTGATTGGCAAGCTCATGCGCTACCACGGCGCCGTAGCTGGGGTGTTCAATCGAGGGATTCGGCACGTAACCGGTGTGCATGTAATAGCGACCGCGAGTGTGGTCCGCCTCGCGCGTGCTCATTGAGCGGACGATCGACATGTGCTTCATCTGCTTGGCCATCTCGGGCAGGTGCTCGCAGATTTGGCCGGCGCCGGTGGTGGCGATAGGCTTGAACTCGCCGCCCGTCGGCGCGCCTGGTTTGAGGTCCCAAATGTCGATGGTGCTAGGGCCGCCGCCCATCCATAACAGGATGGCCGCTTTGTGCCGCTTCTTCACGTCGCTGGCGTTAGCCGCCAGGGCGTTGGTGAAGTTGATCGCCGGGAGCGCCAGCGCCGAGGCGCCAGCCAAGTGCTCCATAAAGTGGCGTCGCGTCATGCCCCAGGGGGTTTTGACGAAGCGTGACATGGCAGGTCCCTCTCGCGTTGTTCCGAGGCCCCCAGCGCTTTCGACCGCTTTGCAATCGCAACAGCGTCGTCGCGCCGAGGGCCCATTGATTCTTGTGGTTCGGTTCGTTTTCACTTCGCACTGCTGGTCGAGCCAGCAGTGGCACACTTGCCTCACACCAACCCGAAGCGCAAGCGAGGGTTCTTCGTGAATTCGCACACGAGAAGAACTCTCGCTAGCGCTTCGGGTTAGTATATTTCGTCCTAGTGATTCAATATAAACTCATTGCTATTCAGTAGTGCCCACCAGACGTCTTGCAGCGCCGCGGTGGTGTCGCCTTTGCGGGCCATTAGCAGTTCGTTCGCCAGTCGCAGTTCGGTTGGCGTTGGTTTGCGAGCCAAGGCGGCCATGTACAGGTAATCAATCTGCGCTGGCGGGCGCAGCTTGCTGCTGGCGACCTGGTAGAGCAGTGTTCCTTTGTCGGTCTTCGTGGCGTTCTCGATCAACTCGCCATTCATCATCATTAGGGTCTGCGGAATGGTGCCGTTGAAGGTCGTGGTGTCGTCCCCTTCGTCGGTTCCAAAGGCGATGGTGAACTGACGGAGCCAGTCGCCCTTGACGTTTTCTTGCTGTTCATAGCCACCTTTTACCTTATCGGCTTCGGTGGCGACGAGCAGCGATTCGTAAAGTTCTTCGGCCCGCATCTGCCGCATGTAAAAGTGGCTAAACAGCGGCTTTTCGCCGAGCGACGGGTCGTCGCGCTTGTTCTTCGGACCCATCCGGCTCGACAGGCCATACGGCTCGCTGAGCACAATCCAGCGGATCAAGCGTTTGAGATCGTGGCCGCTGCCGGCAAATTCCTGGCCCAATCGGTCGAGCAACTCCGGATGCGATGGCGGATTGTGCGGCCCAAGATCATCGATCGGCTTGGTGAAGCCGTAGCCCAGGAAGTGGGCCCACATGCGGTTGCTGATGGCCTTGCCAAGATACTCGCTTTTGACCATCAAACCGGCCAGCTCTTTGCGACGATTGACTTCATCGGCAAAGCCCGAGCGATTGATTTCCGTGCCATCGACAAACGTGGGATAGACCACGTTCATTTGGTTGTCGCGCCCTTCGAAGAAGATCTCGGCCTCTTGCGCGTTCTTGTTGCTCTCGCCGCCGAAATCCTCGTTCTCCAACCGCGCGTTCTTGACGTCGTTGCGTCCTTCGAACGTGCGCAGCGCCTTGGTCTGGCGGAAGAAGGCGTTCATTCCCCAGAACTGGTTTTGCTTCCATTCATTGAACGGATGGTTGTGGCACTGCGTGCATTGCACTTGCAGGCCGAGAAAATAGCGGGCAGTTTTGGCAGTGGCGGTGGCCGCGTTTTCTTGCAGGTTGTCGAGCAGAAAATTGACGGCGCCGTTGTAGTCTTCTTCGCCTGGGGTGTTATTGCCGGTGGCGCTGACGAGCTCGTACACCATGGTGTCGTAGCCCTTGTTCTTCAAGAACGAGCGACGCAGCCACTGCTGCATGCCCTCTCGATTGACCATCTGCCGGCGATCGCGCTGCGCCGGCGGCCGGCCGACAAGCAAGTTCGTCCAGATCGTGGTCCAGTTGCGGGCGTACTCTTCGATGTACTTGTCCGAGTCGAGCAGGCGATCGACCAGCGCCTGTCGTTTGGTTTTCGACTTGTCGGCGATAAAGCTGTTCGCTTCGTCGACCGTAGGAATGCGTCCCAACAGATCGAGATACAGTCGGCGGCACCATTCGCCATCGGTGGCGGCCGGCGAGGGCGTGACCTTCGCGTCGGTCCAGCCTTGGTGGATCTGCGAGTTGATGAAGCTAATGATGTCCGCGTCTGAGACGCCACTGCCAGATCGCGCCGCCGGAGCATCGCCTTTGCTGGCAGCGTCTTTCGCGTCGACAGGATTCGCGTCGGCGGTCTTGGCTACCGGCTGGGCGGTTGCTTTCGCGTCGGCGGTAGCGACCGGCTTCTTCTCTGCTGCCGTCACTGTGATGGCCAACGAGACTGTAATGGCCAACGAGAGCGATAAGATCGTCAGGGCGCCAATCGGCAGCAGCCGGACGAAAGACGCGCGTGCCGCAATGGCCGCAAACGACAGCGGTGCGAAAAGGTGCTGAGACATGCCGACTTGGAGCTTGCGAGAAGATACGAGAAAAAGCACGAACTGCGACGCAACTTCGATTCTATGCGGCGTCGCCGACTTGTGTCAGCTTTCCAACATTAGAATCCGCTAACGAATCAACTTCGCCGTGCGTCCGTTCGCTCCGATGCCTCGCTGGCGGCAGAAAGACTGTCGCTTTTACCTCGGCGCTCGCTTGCTAGGTCCGCTCGACGGTCCCGAAATGAAACGGCGGAAGTGTATCGTTTTGCAACACATGTACAGAAACGATACACACAAATTTGAGCAACGGTCGAGTCGAGAACCTTCCGCCACGCTTGTCAGGTTCTCGACTCGTTCTCAGACGGGCGGTTACCATCGGTACCTCGCATACCGAGAAAAGCTTGCCATGGCTTGCGCACCACCTTGGAATCTCGCAAATTCATGCGTGATTTCAGGGCTTTTTGCAGCTTTTCACCCGTCCGACCGTTGCCACAATCGCCTCTTCTCTTACCGGCCCCGTGCTGCTCTTCCCTGTTCCGAGCCTCTTCGAAATCTTGGGAATGGCCTCACTTGACCCGCCTCGCGTCTGCCCCATAAAGCAAAGGATGTGCCGAAGGGGCGAATCGGCAGATTTTTCTTGAAATTCGGCGGCGCCCAGGTTATTCGCGCGTGGAATAGGCGCGTCGCGAGGAGCGGAACGTCGCTCCAGGAATTAACACCGGCTTCAGAGTTTGGCGCCGCGCATAGTCAGAATCGGGGTCCCAACTGCGCCGGGGGACCGGTCGAGAGCAGCCTCGCAGGGCGCATGAGGACGCCTTAGGCCGTCTCTTTGAATTGGATGCTGTACAGTCGGCTATAGAGCTCCGACCGCAGCAGGAGCTCGTCGTGCGAGCCGACGTCGAGGATTCGGCCAGCACTCATCACGACGATCCGGTCCGCCAGGGCCAGGGTCGACATCCGGTGGGTAATGACCACGGTCGTACGGTTCCGCACGAACTGTTCGAGGACCTTATGGATGAGCTGCTCGCTTTCCAGATCGACCTGGCTGGTCGCCTCATCCAGGATCAGGATGCTCGGGTCGCGAAGGATCGCCCGCGCCAGGGCAATCCGCTGCCGCTGGCCGCCCGACAGGAGGCTGCCGCGAGGGCCCACGACTGTCTCGTAGCCATGCTCGAGCTTGGACTCGATGAATCGATGGGCGTGGGCTCGCTGGGCCGCTTCGATCACTTCCTCGCGCGAGGCCTGCATCGAGCCGTAGCGGATGTTGTTGAAGACGGTGTCATCAAACAGCAGCGTCTCCTGCGTAACCAGGCCGATCTGCGAGCGAAGGTCCGACAGCCGGCCGTCACGCAGGTCAACGCCATCGAGCCGGACTTGCCCGGTGATCGGGTCATAGAACCGCAGGATCAGGTTCGCCAGGGTCGACTTGCCGCAACCGTTGGGGCCGACGATGGCGATCGTCTCGCCCCAGGCGATCCGCAAGTTGATGTCTTGCAGGACGGGCTGCGTCGGCTGGTAGTGAAAGTTGACGTTGTCAAAGACCAGTTCGCGCGTGTGCCGTGGCAGGGGGCGAGGATGGATCGGGTCGACAATCTTTGGCTGCCGGTCAATTAATTGGTAAACCCGGTCGGCTGCGGCGCCAGCGCGCTGCAAACGGCTGAAGACTTCTGACAACTTGCGGGCCGGATCACTGGCGCCCGCCAGAAAACCGAAGAACAAAATCAGGTCTTCAATCGTCAGCGGCTTCGAGCTCATCTTCAGACCAAACAGATGCGTCTGCTGGTTGATGCCCAGGTAAGCTCCGGCCAACAGCGCCACGCAAATCGTGGACATGCCCAGCATCTCGGTCAGTGGCCGAGTGAGCGAGTCATAGCGAGCGATATGCATCGACTTGCGATAGAACTTCTTGCTTGTCGCGTGGAAGCGGCGCCGCTCGTGACGTTCCATGGTGAACGCCTTGACGACCTTGATCCCCTGCAGGGTTTCGTCGAGCGTGTTGTAGATCTGCGACATCTCCTCCATGGCGCGACGATTGGCCCGCTTGAGCGCCTTACTGAGAGCGCTGATCGTGAACCCGGCGATTGGGGCCATGACCAGCGACAAGATCAACAACTGCCAGCTAATCCAGGCCGCGCCAGCCACGCAGGCGACCATCTTCAGCGGCTCGCGCACGAACTTGCCAAACAGTTCGCGCAGCCCGTTGCCCAGGCACTCCATGTCGTACGTGAAACGGCTCATCAGGTCGCTGGCGCCTTCGGCCGAGAAGTTGGCCAGGTCCATGCGCAGCGTGTGCCGATAGAACTGCTTGGTCAGGTCGAACGTGGATAGCTGCACCATTCGCGCCACCAACATCGAGTTGGCGATCAGTAGGATGCATTTGATGATCGTGCTCAACAGCAGCAGACCTGCGATCACGACCACGGTCAGAAACGCGTCGGTCGGCATGTACGGCAGAATAACGTTGTCGCGAATCCATTCGGTGCGCGCGAGTGCCTTTTCCTGGGCCGCAAGTTCATTGACTTTGCGGGCTCGAATTCTGAGATCGGCCGATGTGGCGGAGTGGTCGGCTTCTTTGCGATCGACGTCGGCCAGGACCGTTTTGATTTCGGTGATCGCCTTCATCGTGCGAGCCGTGTCGTTTTCGGCCCAGGTCTGCAGCGACTTGCCTTCGAGCGCCACGGCAATGAACGGATAGAGCGCGGTAATGCTTCCGCCCCACATCACAGCCACGCCTAATGCGCAGATCACGCTGGCAGAAAACGTCCAGCGGTAACGGAGCGAAAGGCGCAGCGACCTGCCAAAGTTGTTCATCCCTGAAACTTTCCCGCCGCGAGGTGATTCGATGGCCTTGCCCTGGTGGCAATCGCCGAACGGATGGCGCAATCCATGCGCATCCAAGCCGAGACTTGTAGCAGATCGACCGAATAGGGCCAAGCCAGATCAGGGGGAGGGGTTGAGGCTTTGAGGACTTGAGGGGTTGAGGAAGGAAGCGTGCTATGCTGGCGCGATATCTGCTAGCAAGCGGCGCGGAGCTAAGCCAGCTTTTGAATGCGTCCGACCAGCTCTGCGTGCGTCAGCGGATGGTCTAGCGGCGCCAGCAGGTACGACGCGTTCTCGCCGCAGCAGTCCAGGATGATCTGCATGTCGTTGGGCACGGCATGACCGGCCGGGCATGGCTCGTGTCCGTTGACGATCGTTTTGGCGCCGACCAACTTGCCGAAGGCCTTGGCGTTGGCCGGCCGGTAGTCTCGTCCCCAGACCATGCGGAAGACGCTCCCCTGCTCGCGCAGGTCCATCGCGTCGAGCGGCCGCTTCAGCACGCTGGCGTCAAAGCCGCGGCTGTCTGCCTGCTCGGGCACGCTGTGGCACACCAGTACGTCGCCCGGCAGCCGCGCCGCCAGCGGGCAGGTGCGCAAGAAGTCCAGATAGGCCTCGCGGACTTTTTCCGTCGCTGCGCCGTACATCTCCTGCAGACCCAAGCGAAACATCAGATTCAACATCTTCTTCGCTTTGAGAATCGGATAGTCGGTCAGCTCCGCCAGCTCATGATTGCTCATCAGAAAGTGAACCCGGTCCGGGTACTTCGTTTTGAGCTTGGCGACGTCTTCCAACATGCCGTGCGACATGTCACCGTTGTTGGTCGGATAGGTGGGTCCGCCGTGGCAGACCTCTTGCAGGACCAAATGCCGGCGCGGGTGGTTGTCGAGATCAGCGATCCGCCGAATGGCGTTGAAGTTTTTGCGATTGCCGTGCAAGTCGGCCGTCAGCATCACGTCGTCCCCCACTTCGGACGAGAGCATGATGACGTTCCCCTCGCGCGAGGGTGTATTCTCATTCGCGCGAGCCGCCGCGTGGTACGTCGCGATCACGGCTTCGATGTATTCAATATTGGCAACCATGTTCACCAGAATAACACAAAAGAGGGGCGGGTTGCGAGAACGAGGAGCATGGGATTTAAGACGTATCTTCCGGCTCCGTCACCGGCGCTCGATGCGCCTTCGCAAGTCTTGCCATGGCCAGGATCGACGACGACCCCGAAAGGGGTCGCAGCGCATAGCCGGGGGTTGAGCGAAGCGATACCCCCGGTCGCGGTCGAAGGAACACCTGTCGTGTCGTCGAGACCCAGAGGCCTGAAGCGATCTGAACAATCGTCAATCGTCTGACTATCCGGGCCAACGCTAACATTGAGCCGTGTACGACCCCTTCAGGGTCGACGACATTTGTAGCCAAACACTTACCGGGGGTATCGCTGCGCTCAACCCCCGGCTATTGGCTTCGACCCCTCCGGGGTCGTTCAGGATATTTTCACTCCCCACCCGAGGTTGGCGCGGCCGCGGGCAATTTGCCTTCGGCCGCAGGCATTGACTTGATCCATTCGTCGACTAGCGCCACGCCTTCGGAGTGGATCATGCGCTTGCCCAACTCGGGCATCATGATCCCGGCGTCTGTCGAGGCAATGCGGAACGAGAGGATCGATTGCTCGGGGTGGCCCGGAGCAATGTCGACCCGCAGTCCTCCCGATCCACGGCCAGCGGCCACGGGCGATTTGTCGATGCCATAAGCCGTGGGGTTAGCCTGCGACGCCATCAGGTCGAGCCCTGAGTTACGGGCCGGGCCAGCCGGATTGTGGCAATGGGCGCAGTTGATTTCGAGCCAGGCGCGGGCCCGCGCGTCGAGCGTGCCGCTGCTCGGGTCATCCCACTTCGCCAAGCGCGGCGCGTCGGCGGGCGTGGGAGCTCCGGTCAGGGCGCCAATGCGCGTCCAATGGGCGAGTTGATTCTCGGTTCCGTCCTTGTAGGCAAAGTCGCCGTTCAGGTTCCGAGCCTTGGGGCCGATCGGCAACATCGTTTCGCCCTGGCGGTGGCAACCTTTGCACTGATTGGAATTGGGAATGATGTAGTTGTTGGTCCGTTCGACGCCATCGGCCTGGATCCATTTCACATCCATCGTGCTGCCGGCCACGTCGAGTTCGGCCTCGGTCTGCTCTTTGTTCCAAATGTAGGGATACCCAACCCAACCGTCGGCCTCGCGCCGTAGCACGCGAGTCTCGAGCAGCAGGCGTCCCTTGCTTTCATCGCGCGCGTCGACTGGGTAGGCAAACGTTTTGGAGATGACTGTGCCGACGGGGAAATCAAACGCATCGTTGGCGCTGTACTTGGCGCTCTGCCCGGCCGGCAACTTCACGAAGCGATACTTGTTCGTGTAGTCCGAAAACAGCGGCGAGTTCAGATCGTAGGGGATCACCCCTTCGGCCGGTTCCTGAGAAGCGCCGTTGCCGACGAACAGCCCAAACGCCGAGAGCTTTTGTGGAGCGGCGCTCGCGTCGGGCTGCGGTGAGGAACTCCCACCGCAGCCGACGAGCGTAGACAACATCAGGACAGCGCAACTCGCCAAGGCGACGGCGCTAGCCCGTCGATTCAACCGATTGAGATATGCCACGTGATGCTCACTTCGCGCCGGCGATGTTGACTTGCGGCAGCGGCTTCAGCTCCACGTCGTACGGCTTCAGGTCGCGGCTGGGCTTCTTGTTGGTCAGCGCCATCGCGGGGAGACCGGGGAAATCGAAGTTGATGAAGTCCGCGTCTCCGTTGTTGCGAATGCTTAGTCCCAGTTCCGGGGGCAAGTCATCGCCAACGAACTTGGCCTTATTCTTGAAACCGTCGTACATGATGTCTGGAAACGGCTTGCTGACAATCTTGGCCAGCGGGTCTTTGCCCAGCTCTCCGCCCGGGTTTTCGCCGTTCTCGACAAACTTGTTATCGTGGATCGAAATTGCTTCGCAGTACGGGTCGTATTGCGGGTCTTTGATTGGGATGCTGTTGATCAAGTAGCTGCAGACCAGAATTCCGGTGCTGTTGTTATTCTCGATCTGGTTGTCGAAAATTTCGACTTCGTCATTGGCCATGATCATCATGCCGCTACCTGGCGGAACGGTCGCCACGATGTTGCCCGGAGGGGCGAAGTTATCGTGATTGTTCTTGATCACCCGGTTTTTGAAGACGCGGCAGATTTTGCCATCCTTCTTGGGCAGATCCGGCAGCGAGAAGACCAGGATGCCGCCGGTGTTGTCGGTGGCGATGTTCTCGTAGACGTCGGCGTTGACCGAGTTTTCGATCTCGATGCCGGCCACGTTCTGCTCGACCGTGTTGCGGCGGACGATAATGTTCGTCGACTGGCCAACGTAGATACCAGCGTCCGACGCGCCCTTCACGTAGCAATTCTCAATCAGCACGTCGGTGCACATCACCGGATAGACGCCGTAAGCGCCGTTGGTGGCCTTGGGGCCGCCGGTCCATTCGGTGCGCACTTTGTTGAAGACCACGCCCTTGGTGCCTTGCACCTTGATGGCGTCTCCCTTGCAATCTTCGACGGCGAGATTTTCGATGCGGAAGTTTTCTTTGCTGGTGACGTGAATCCCTTCGCCGCCGGTGCCTTGCTGCTGCTTGACGAAGCTGAGGATGGTCTTTTCGGGACCCTTGCCGCGGATCGTGATGCCACTGGTGTCTTCCAGCGACAGGGTCGAATCGAATTCGAACTTGCCTTCGCCGAATTCAATCACCTGGCCAGGCTTGGCGTTGATCAGCGCGGTCTGCGCTTTCTTCTGGGCGTCAGGGCCAGCAGTGATCTCGATCGCCTTCGGATCCGATTTCGAGGCGCTGCCGGTCGATGTGGCGGGGCGGCTGTTGCAACCAATCACGGCGGTCAAACCGACGCCTGCGATTGCTGCCAGAGAGAGATAAAAACGCACAGTGAATCTCCTTGACCGAAACGGGGGAACTCTTCGGGTCGTCGCCAGGAAGGAATGGATCTGCCGCCGCCACTTGCCGCAGATCCCCTGGCCTAACGCCGACCGCCATGCGGGGCGCTGCCATTCATTATAGGTATTGCGATAGCTGGCGTAAAACGGCTCGCGCCGCGGTCGAATCTCAGCTTGTGTTCCGCTGTCTGGGCCGGGGTTCACGGCCAGCTAGCGGCGGATTCGCCGTACAAAACGCCGAATTGCACGCCAGGAACCGGCACTTTTCCGCTTAATACGATTGCACAAAATTGTTCGATTCTATCGGTTCTACGGGCCGATAACCCATTTAGGCGCTCAAAAACGGCGTCGCCATCGAAAGCAAGCCCAGTGCCCGAAGCCGGGCGGCTTTTCGGACGCGACAGCACCTTCCCGTACCCAAACTATTCGCCGTCGCCGAGCTTAAGGGCAAAAAAGGAATACAAACGTTATGAAACGCTGCATGCTGGCCCTGCTGTTGGGCCTGGTGGTTAGCTCCAGCTCAGGCTGCTGCCTGTTCGACAAGATCCTCGGCCACGGCGCCTGCAATACCTGCTGCGGCTATCCCGGTTGTGGACCAGCCTGTGGCGCCGGAGGCTGTGGGCCTTCTTGCGGACCGAGTGGCTGCGGTCCTGGTGGCTGCGGAAACGGCGGTTGCCTCGGTTGCAACGACGGCGGCGCCACCGAAGGCATGGATGACGGATCCGCCTACGCGGGCCCACCATCGGCTGGCGTGACCTATCCGTACTACACCACTCGCGGCCCGCGCGACTTTTTGGCAAAGAACCCACGCAGCATTGGGCCGAATTAACTTCGCGGCTTGACGACGCGCAGGTCTGCGTTCAATCGCTGATACAAAACAGACGCCCTTCGTCCCCATGCCGGGGACGGAGGGCGTTTTTGCTGCGCGACGCGGACTGTAGGGTACGCCCCCCGTTCGTGCCAAGAATCAGAAGGGATTAACCGCAGAGGGCGCGGAAAGCGCAGAGGAAGAGGAAAAGGGGCGAGGAATCGAAACAAGGGTGTTGGGAGGGCGAGGATCCCGCAGCCCGCGAAGTGAATTTAGATCGCCCACAGACTGACTGGGTAGGAGCTCCGGGAGTACCATTCAGTGCACCAAATGACCTCAAGCGCGTTGATCGCGAGTCGCACTTTAGGGTAGGCGCCTCTCCGTGTCCGTCGTCCATGTCCTCGCGGCAGGCTATACTCGCGACCAGGGATCACAAATGCTGTTCACGCGAAAAACTGCCTGGATCATCGCCGGTATGTTGCTGGCGTTCACCGTGGCGCTGCGACTCGAGGGGCGCCTGTACTGGGGCGCGGCAGGACTGGCATTCTGGAGCGAGGCGTGGACCAACACCACGTCGCAGAACCTGGGCGATCCGTACTCCCTTTCCCACTTCCTCCACGGCGTGATCTTCTTTTGGTTCCTGCGCGGCGTGGCGCCCAAGACTCCGCTCTCGGCGCGGCTGGTCGTGGCAGTGGCGCTGGAGATGGCGTGGGAACTGCTGGAAAACTCGCCGATGGTTATCGAACGCTATCGACGGACAGCCTCGCTCGACTATTCCGGCGACACGATCCTCAACTCGGTCGGCGACACCCTCTCGATGGCGCTTGGTTTTTACTTTGCGTCACGCTTCGACTGGAAGGCGTCGGTCGCCGTCTTCATCGCGTTCGAACTATTAGGCCTCTACCTCGCCCGCGACAACCTGACGCTGAACGTGATCATGCTGATCTACCCGCTCGAAGCGATCAAAGAGTGGCAACTCGCGCGCGTTCCGTAGTCATCACGCTCCGCGTGATGTCTTCGCGCGTCGTCGTATACCGGCAACAACTCGACACACACAGCCCTATTTATCCCCTTCGCGCACCCAAGCCTCGTTGCAGGCGACGTGCTTCATCGTCTTGCCGGCGTCTTTGCCTTTTTCGTCTTTGACGAAGTAGCTGTAGACAAAATGCAGCGTGCCGTCAGCGCCTTGGATGACGGCCGGGTAGTGGTACGAACCTCGCTCTTGCTTTTCCAAGTGGCGAGTAATGGGCCAGGTCTTTCCTTCGTCCTCCGAGATCGAAACGGCCAGGCTGTTGCGGCCCTCCACCTGATCGTTATAGACCAGCGCCCAGTGGCCGTTCGCCAATCGCACACCGTCAATGCCGGCGCCGGGATTCGGTAGGTCAATTTGTCCGACCGGTCCCCAAGTGACGCCATCGTCTTTCGACTCGCTGACGCGAATCTTGTTCACCGGTCCATTCTCGCGCATGTAAGCGACCAGTGTGCCGTCATTGCGGCGCAACACCGTGGGCTGAATGTTGCCAAAGCCGCAGATTGGCTCGCTGGCGCGCCAGGTTTTGCCTTCATCATCACTGATCGCCATCAGTGAAACCGAGTACGTGTCTGTGTAGAGTGGCAACAAGATCCTGCCGCTGGGCAACACCGTGGGCTTGCAGCGAGTCTGCCAGCCGAGCCGCTCAAACATCTTTTGCTTGAGCCGGCCGCGGAAAGTCGCCGCAATCGCCTGCAGCTTCAAGTTTGGCTCTTTGATCTTCGCTTCGACCTCGTCGAGCGTTTTGGTCATCTTCTCTTCGAAGCGCAGCGGCGCGAGCGGGATCGGCGCCTGCCAGTCCCACTTTGGCGCGCCGTCCTTCTCGTAGTCGCTCGAGACCAGGTACTCGGTGAGGCAGGATTCCCAACTGTTCGCCAGAATCAGCGGCCAAAAGAGCCACAAGCGTTTGTGCTTGTCGATCATCATCGCTGTGTTGCCATCGGGGAAACCGGGCGTGTCGACCATCAGAAACGCGTCGCTCCAGGTGTTCGTCCCTTTTCGCTGACGGGCGCCGTAGACCGCCACGTCGTCAGCGCTCCGTTCGCCCGAACCCCGGTACCAACTAACCAGGATGTCGCCGTTCGGACACTCGACAATGCCCGGCGCGTGGTTGTGCTTCGGATGCAGCGGAAAGACGAACGATTCGCGGTACGCCGGCTTCTCGTCGGCCGCCGCCTGAGCGGCCAGCAGCGAAAGGCTCATCAAGCCAAGCACTAGCCCAACGAGCAAGCAAACTGGTCGAGCACAACGAATCGTGAAGGCGCGAAATTTCATGGTGACAGATCCAGGGGTGGGCGTGGGGCGTGCAGGACGGAGCTTAGGCGGTCGTAGTCTGCTCCGAGGGGGCGCCTGTGTCAAATTTCGAGGTCGATCGGCGTGCGTAGACCGCAATTCCCGGCATGAGGCGCAATCAAAAGACAGGGCCCAACCGGTGGAAGACCGGCTACCACCGTCCTTCGCCTGCTTCGATTCTCCTCTCTGCGGCTCCGCGCCTCGGCGGTTCATCCCTTCCTCCGCTCAAGGGAACGAAGCGGTTGAACTGCAGAGACGCAGAGACGCCGATTCTATTCGCAAGCCTATTGTAAGGAGCTTAGACCGATGAGACTTCCAGTATTGTCCCGCACCACCGGCTCACGCAGCGGACGAATGACCGACCTTGACCACGATAACGACCAAAGCCATTCGGCCGCGGCCCTCTCGGTCGGTGTTGTTCCTGCGGGTGAATGCGGCTGTGCCCATCGCTGCCTTGGGCCGTGCGCTAACACTCCATTCGGCCAGGTGTGCGGGGGGACTTGCTACTAAGCGAGCCCACAAGAAGTCATTCCTGTTCGCGCGGTCGACTGAGCATCGCGCCTTGGTCGACCGTGCGAGCGTCGTTGCAACTACGAGTAGCTTTCGAATTGGACGCTTTGCACGGCGTCCATGGCCGGCTTAATCAGGCAGGATGCTATTCTTTTGCCGAGGGCGCCTTCAGCTTGTCGATCAAAAACTGCACGACGCGCTGCTGTTGATCGCCTCGTCCGTTGCGGGCGACTTCGCCGGCCAGCAGCACCAGGCATTCCACCCCGTTCTCCTTGCAGCGATCGCCGATCATCGTGGAATGTTTGGGATGATGAAGGTAGTGACCGCGGTCCTTGAACGCGCCGCTGGCGAATGTGCAGGACACTGCGACCGGTGGATCGTCTTTGCTGATCAGGCCCAACATGCTGCAATCCTTCATCAAGCGATCCGCGGCCTCGGTTTTGGTTTCGTCTTCGGAATGGAAGCCGTAGAAACTGATCCAATCATCGATCGGTCGCGCAAATTCGCTCGGGCCGAGGATCTTGTCCCACTCGCGCAGGTCGTAGCTGGCCTGTCCCTCTAATGAGCCGGCGGCCGTCAGACGCGACGATTGTCGAAGCACGGGATCGCTGGAGTTCGGATCCGCCAGGTCATCGTGAAACGCCAGCCACAAGCTCGTCCCGGCGCCGGCCGATCCGCCAAACGACGCCATTCGTTCCGGGTCGATGTTCCATTCCTTTGCCCGACTGCGAATGGTCTGCACCGCGCGGGCGGCGTCTCGCAAGATGTCCTGGATGGGCGCGTGCTGGCGGAAGCGATAGTTGAGCGACGCGAACGAGACGCCAGCCGCCAGGCTTTTGGCCACCGCCGGATTCTTGCGGATGCCACTTTTGTCGCCATTTACGAATCCGCCGCCGTGAATAAAGATCAACAGCGGCGTTGGCCGATCGGACTTCGCCAGCCACAGATCGAACACATTTCGCTCATGTGGACCGTACGAGACGTTTTCGAACGTTGGCTTTGGCGGATCGGCCTTGGCCGGCGCGTCAGCCTTGGCGGCGGGCGTTTCTTTGGTGGCCGCGGCGTCTTGAGCAGACACCGTCGTCGCAGTCACGTTCGCCAACCATAGGATCGCCAGGCATAGTGCGCTGCAGTGCACGAACAATCGACCGATGGATTCCGTGCGTTCATTGCGGGCCAGGCGATACACACTCATGACAGGCGCTCCGCTCGATAAAGTAAGGCTGGGGAACTCAGGTTAAGATTCTACACACGGCGCCAAGACATATCACCTTGGACGACTCAAAAACACGAAGACCCCGCGGGGAGTCCCGGCGCGCCGGGGGAGATTCACCAGCCGACGTAACTACTGGCCTGGCTTCTCGCCCAGCGGCGGATCGCGGAATTGCTGGTGGCAGGCGGCGCAGCGCTTGGTGAATTGCTCAAGGGCAGCGTTGGCTCGGGCCACACGAGCTTTCCGATCGTCGCCGTCCGGCGTTTCGCCCGCCGACGGTCGTAGTGCGGTTTCCAGTTCCGCAGCCGTCGTCTCACTCTCCACCAGCAGTTTAGTAAACGGCGCTGGTTGTTGTTTTGCGGCGTCGGTTCGCAATAGCTCTTCGAACTGTTCCCTGAGCAACAACGCTTCGTGCGCTGGATCCACGTCGGCCTGCTCTTTGGTCGGGCGCCAGTCGTCCTTGGCGAGGGCTTTCAACTGATCGTGCAAATGTTCGATCGCGACCATCGCTTCGGCCAATGGCGGCAACTCGGCCTTCTCCGGAAAGTCGTTTGGCGTGTCGTCAAGCTGCTTGGCGTCAACAGGGCGGGCCTGGCGGACGGAGTTGTACAGCCCTCGATAGTTCGGACTCGTGCCCGCGGCTTCGAGCACGGCCAGTCCTTCGTCCGAATTCAGCAAACCGGCCTCGACGCATGCCACGGCGCCGGCGGCCGGACTGCGGTGCTTGCCGTGGTGGCAATGGATGTAAACCCCGCCGGGCAGGTCGCGCACTGCCTTGGCAAGTTGCAGGCCTCGCTCGGCTGGCACGCCGTCATACCCGTGCGGCAGGTGGACGTAACGTAGGCCATGCGTCTTGGCGAGCGCCACTTCCGGCTCAGCGCCGTCGACGCTGATTACCGTCTTCACGCCGAGTGCCGCGAGTTCAGCAAACGCTGCGTCGCCAGCAGGCTGCCCGCCAGTGATCACATTGGCGTGCAGGCGATAGGCGTTCGGAAGATGCTTGGCGTCGATCTTCTCTGGGCGCCGTGCATTCTGCTTCGTTGATACCGGAGAATCTGACTTGGGCGCCGGCCCCGCAGATTTCGCCGACTGCGGATCAATCGACTGCGAGCCGGGCGTCTGGTCCGCTGTTGGGACATTTGGTCGCGGAGTGTCCCTCGGCCCGCAAGCAGGCAATATCGAGAGCCCCAACACCGCCGCAACTCGCATTGCCTGACGCAACTTCATCACGCGTATCTACCGTCGACGGTTCAGGATGTTGCCAGAATCCATTTATCGCACGGCCCAGCGCCTGCGCGAAGATCCGCCGCCCGCCTCAGGCTTGACCGAGCGGCCAATTGGCCGTCAGCTTGTTCTGCCATGTACGATTCAGCGTTCCGCCTTGCAGGCGCCGCTGGACGGTCCGTCGCGACCCACCGACGCCTGACGACGATCCCGTCATTTCTAAGCACGCATTCCCGCCGGAGATTTCTCGCATGGCCCTCAAACAAGTTCGTAGCGTCTCGGCCGATGCCCAGCCCCATTGGGTCGGCGATGGCTTTCCGGTTCGCAGTCTGTTCACGTACCAGAACAGCGCCGAGTTCGACCCGTTCCTGCTGCTGGATTACGCCGAGCCCTACGAGTTTGCCCCGGCCAGCGCTGTGCGCGGCGTGGGAGAACACCCCCATCGTGGGTTCGAAACAGTAACCATCGTCTACCAGGGTGAGTTGGAGCATAAAGACTCGGCCGGCAACCACGGCTCGATCGGTCCAGGCGACGTGCAATGGATGACCGCAGCCGGCGGCGTTGTACACGAAGAATTCCACAGCGAGCGGTTCACTCGCTCTGGCGGCGCCTTCGAGGTTGTGCAGTTGTGGGTCAATCTGCCGGCTAGCGAGAAAACGGCCAAGCCGCGCTACCAGGGCATTTTGAATCAGCAAATTCCGACAGTGACGTTGCCCTCCGGCGCCGGCAGCGTGCGCGTGATCGCCGGCGAGTTCGACGGCAAGCAAGGCCCGGCAAAGACCGTCACGCCAGTGCGACTTTGGGACGTGCAGCTAGCCAAAGGCGCGCAAGTGAAGTTGCCCACGCCCGCTGGGTTCACCACCGTACTCGTGGTACAGCGCGGCGGTGTGAAGCTCACTGGCGGCCGCAGCGCGAACAGCGTGAGTCTCGTCGTCTTCGAGCGCGACGGCGACGAGATCGAGCTCGAAGCGATCGAGGCGACTCGCGCGCTACTGCTGTGCGGCCAACCGATCGGCGAGCCGGTCGTCGCGCATGGCCCCTTTGTGATGAACAAGCCGGAAGAAATTCGCCAGGCGTTCTTGGATTATCAGAGCGGGCAGATGGGCCGGATTGGGTGACCGCCCGTTCTTGGCGCGTCCACGCGGTTGCTACTTCGCCGCCGCGGCTGGTGGGCGGATACCTGTCGCTTCCATCGGCACAGCGTAAACGCTCGTCCGCGCGGTAACGTACAGCGTCTTGAAGTCCGGTCCGCCGAACTTGCAATTCGAGGGGGGCTTCGGGAGTGTAATCACGCCCAGTTGCTTCCCCTCTGGATCAAAGACCTGCACTCCCAGGCCGGTGGCGATGTAGAGATTTCCACGCGTGTCGACGGCGCAGCCATCTCCGCCGGCGCCCTTCTTTCCCTCCACCTGCGCGAGCTTGCAAAACACGCGGCCGGCGCCGAGCTTGCCCGCCGCGGTGACGGGATAAGCCATCATCTCTTCGCGCAATGTGGGAATCACGTAGAGCGTCTTTTCGTCCGGCGAAAGGTTCACTCCATTGGGGGTCACCACGTCGTCGATCAATCGCGTGACTTTGCCATCAGTCGCGATGTAATACACGCCTGACACGCCTTGCTTGCTGGTCGTAACTGGTCCGAAAGAAGGGTCCGTGAAGTAAACGCCGCCGGCGCGATCGACAACCAGGTCGTTCGGCGCATTGAAGGGCTTGCCTTCGTACTGCTCGGCAAGCACCCGTTCTGTTTTTCCATCGGCCGAGACCACGGCGACACGCCCCTTTTGGCAACAGACAATTTCACCGGCCGCGTTGAACATTTGGCCGTTGGTAAAGTTCGAGTTTTCGCGAAACAGTGACGACTTCCCCCCCGCGTCGACGCGAAAAACTTTCGAGGCCGGAACGTCGGTAAATAGCACGATTCCGTCGTGATTCGCCGCGGGCCCTTCCGTGAATTTGAACTCCCCGGCGATCTCGACCGTATCACCAGCAGGCCCGACGTTAGGGATGTGTTTACCCTGCTCGGCAGCCGCGCTGCCTGGCAAATCAACGAGCGTAAAACAGACAACGCCCAGGCCAACAATCGTGCGAACGAGCATCTTGCGACTCTCCTTAAAAGAACGCTCAGAAAATATGGTCTGGAAAAATTCCCGTAACGATCGTGAATTGCCAGTGTTGAATCTATAGGGGGCGATCCGCATCTCTTGGTGAATAAAACAACGAACGCGATCGAAAATCGATCGCTCGCGCACGAACTAATCGAGACGCGTTCGCAGTCGTTTTGATTTCCAAGTGGTGGTCGCCGTCGAATGGGAGTTGAAGCCGAGACGGCAACCTGTTTCTAGGGTAGGGTCCATGCTGGCGCCCGAAGGTGTCATGTTGGATTGGTTGGAAGTTGTCGTTGGACATCCCCGTAAGTGGGGTGTTTGCACTCCAGATCTTAGCTGCTTTGGGAACAGAATTGTGATTCGCATAGCGTGAAATGCAAACTTTTCAAGTCGAGTCCTTGCCGGTCATTCGAGAGGCGATTAGTATTTGCTTTGAAGGCTTGCCAACACCACATCTGCAAGCCCTTCAAAAGCGGGGTCCATCTCCGCGGGTCAGCCTGCTTCGGTCTGCAACATCTCAGGCAAGTCTTGTTGCGACCGCCGTCCTCGAATGATTGCGTAAATGTTTGCCTAAACATGCGCGCGCATTCGGACGTGAGGAAGGAGCGGAATGGCGCCATGACGAACTTACTGGGTACTCAAACCTTGGGTTCGCAAATCCTGCGTTTTGCAGCCCGGCTGGTCGTTGCCTGGCTGAAAGCGTACGGGCTGCGAAGGTTCGCTGAACTTCTGAGGGCGGTTCATCCGCCGATTGCCTGGCGCTTGCTACTTCAAACACACAACTATGTTGCGCTAGCTTCGTCGTTGAGCCGCCCTCTTTTGAAAACGTCGCCAACATCGGGACAGTTGCTTGGCGCTTTTGCGTGGGCAGGATTGCCCTCGTTCGTTCGCATCGCACAGTCCCGCCACCTTGCGTAGGCCCCGGACAGGAAGCAGGTGTTCGTATGAGTATCTCGGAAATGGGCACGGGAGAGTTTCCCGTGGTGAAACCACACGCCGCAGAGTTACCTACCGGTCGCGTGGCGCTGCATCGCATTGCCACGGTTCGCCGGCAGCAAGGCATCTCGTTGCGTGGATTGGCCCGTCAGCTGCGTAGCAGTGTTCGCGATCTCGAAACCGAAGAGAACGAAAGCTCCGATCTTCGCTTGAGCCGCCTCTATTGGTGGCAAAGCGTTTTGGAGGTGCCAGTCGGCGAGTTGCTGGTCGACTCGAACTCACCACTTTCGCCGCCAGTGCTCGAACGCGCCCGCCTGGTGCGAGTGATGAAGACCGCGGCCGCGATCGCCGAAAAGGCCGACTCGATGTCTGTCAAACGCCTGGCCCAAACCTTGGCGTCGCAATTAGTCGAAATCATGCCGGAGTTGGCTGGCGTCAGCCCCTGGCACGCTGTTGGTCAACGCCGCACGCTCGACGAAGTTGGCCGGATTGCCGAACGCCCTTACTCCGACGATGTCTGGCGTGACATGTAGGTAGCAACGATCGATTTTCGGAACACGAGAGAGTTGAGCACAGCGACGGACGCAGGAACGCGCTCCATCACGAAGCAAGCCGGCAGTGTGCGTTTGCCCTTCCGGTGGGCGAGGTCCTCGCAAGGGGACCAGTAAAACGGGAGGGATCCCGTCGCCCCAGGGCCCCGGTGATTTTTGGCCCCGCTCCGCCATGTTGGGCGCTGTGGGCGTCCCGTCGTTTGTCAGGCGCGTAGTTTGGCGCCGAACTCGCTGCCGCAGCGAGTCACGATCTCGTTGCAGACGGCGTCGGCCTGGGCGCTGGTCAGCGTGGCCGCCGGATCGCGGAGCTTGATCGAAAGCAGAATGCTCTTCTTGCCAGCGCCCAATCGCTCGGCGTCTCGATAAGTGCTCTCATAGGCCAGGCCAGCCAGTAGCTTGCCACCAGACGCTCGAACCGTGTCGGCAATTGCTCGCCAAGGCACCTGCTCTTCGACTACCAAGTTCAAATCGCGCGTTACCGTTGGGAACGGCGGCTGTTCCTGATACTGCGGCGTCAGCCGGGCAATTCGCTCGAGCACGCCCAGCTTCAATTCGGCGATCGTCGACGCTCCGCGCAGCTCGAACTTTCGCAGCCCCGCCGCGCTGACTTCGCCCAGGTAGCCGAGCAGCTCGCCGCCGACGGTCAACTGCACGCTCCGTCCGGCGTCGCAGAGCGAAAGCGAGTGATCGGCAACTTCAACCGTTGCCGCGGGATCCAGTCGTGACACGATCGATTCGATGACACCTTTAACCGTCAGAAAGTCGGCGCCGCTGGTCAGCGCCAGCATCCGCTGCTCATCCGGCAGGCCACTGGTCCGCGGCAGATACACGTGCGCGATTTCGAATAGCTCGATCACCGGATTCGACAATGTCTCATTCGTGCGACGCGCGGCCAGCAGACTGGGGACCAGACTTCGCCGCAAGCGATCAGCCCGCCGCAAGATGGGCATGTTGGTCACCAGCGGCGCAGCGTCAGTCCACGGCGAGAACGCGCTCGATAGTTCTTCTTCGACGACGCTCAACGTCAGCGCCTCGTCGAATCCGGCAGCGGTCAGGACTTGCCCGATCTTTTCGACGACGCGGTCTTCGTCGCGCCGAGCCGACGCCGCCATCGGCACGCTGACGTCTTCGGGGATTTCATCGTAGCCATGGATGCGGGCGACCTCTTCGATGAGGTCGATCTCGCGCGAGACGTCATTCCGCCAACTGGCCGGCGCGACTTCGACGCTCGCGGCGTCGGCGCGCAGTTCGCGATTGCCGAGCGAGGTGAGGATCTTGCGAACCCGCTCGGTCGGAATTTCGATGCCGAGAATCCGTTTGATTTGAGAGAGCCGCAGCACGACCGGCGCGCGAGCCACCGGTGGCGGACCGACGTCGAGCACACCAGCGGCCAGCGTTCCGCCGGCCAGTTCCAAAATCAAATGGCAGGCCCTGCGGCTGGCCCAATCGACGCCATGAGGATCGAGCCCACGCTCGAAGCGAAACGACGAATCGCTATGCAGGTTCAATTTGCGGGCCGTCGCACGAACCGACATGGGGTCGAATAGCGCTGCCTCGATCAACACGTCGCGCGTGGCGCCGGTGACTTCGCTCTCCGCTCCGCCCATGATCCCGCCGACAGCGACCGGGCGCTCGGCATCGGCAATCATGCACATGCCGGCGGCGAGCGCGTAATTGCGGTGGTCAATCGCTTGCAACTCTTCCCCTTCGCGCGCGCTGCGGACGATGATCCGGCGACCATGAACGCGCGAGAGATCAAAGGCGTGCAGCGGCTGGCCACATTCCATCAGCACATAGTTCGTGATGTCGACCACATTGTTGATCGTGGCGATGCCGAGCGTTGTCAGGCGTCGCGCCAGCCAGGTGGGACTGGGCGCCACTTTGATGCCCTGGATCACGCGGGCCGTGTAGCGCGGGCAAAGCTCTGGCGCTTCGATCGCGACACTAGCCAGCGTGGCGACCGGCGGACCCTTCTCGGCCAATTCAACACTCGGCAGCTTCAGCTCGCGCTCCAGCAGCACGGCCGCTTCGCGAGCGACGCCAATGTGCCCCAGGCAATCCGGGCGGTTGCTGGTGACTTCCAAATCGATCGCCAGGTCTTCGCCGACCGCTTTGGTCTCTTCGTGATTGAGTCCGGCCAGCATCAAGCGGCGCTCGACCTCGCCCGAGGGCATGTCGAGCTGGACGTATTCTTTCAACCAGTTCCAAGAGACGATCATGTCGGATGTTTCCGCACTAAACGGGCGACACTAAAACTGTTCCAAAAACCGGACGTCGTTTTTGTAGAACTCGCGGATGTCGGTCACGTTGTGACGGCGGGCGCAGACTCGCTCGACACCCAGCCCAAAAGCGAATCCGCTGACTTCATCCGGATCGTAACCGACGGCCTTCAGGACGTTGGGATCGACCATGCCGGCGCCTCCCATCTCGATCCAGTTGTCGTTCCAGGCCATGTCGACTTCGACGCTTGGCTCCGTAAACGGAAAGAACGAGGGGCGGAAGCGAATGTGAACGTCGCCGCCGAAGTAACTTCGCGCAAACAGTCGCAGCACGCTCTTCAAGTCGGCCATCGTGACGTGACGATCGATCAGCAGCCCTTCGATCTGATGGAACATCGGATAGTGCGTGGCGTCGGCCGTGTCGGGCCGATAGACGCGGCCCAGCGAAATGATCCGCACCGGCGGCTTCGTCTTTTCCATCACGCGAATCTGCACGGTGCTGGTCTGCGTGCGCAAGAGCAGCGGGCCAGTCGATCCGCCAATCGCCGCAGCGGCTGGGCCGCGCGCGGTCTTCGACGGGCCAGTCGTCAGGTCGGCGATCGAAAGATAGAAATTCTCGAGCGGATCGCGCGCCGGATGGGCCGCCGGAATATTGAGGGCCTCGAAATTGTGCCACTCATCTTCGATCTCCGGGCCGCTGGCGGCGGTAAAGCCGAGCCGACCCATGATCTCTTTTAGATCGTCAATCGTCTGCGTGATGGGGTGCCGATGTCCCAGCCGGACGGGCTTGCCCGGCAGTGTGACGTCAAACGGCGGGCCACTGCGGGCGCTTTTGGCGGATCCGGCGCCGCTGCTGGCCAAACGCTCTTGCGCCGTGGTGAAGGCCGCTTCGAGCGTTTGCTTGACCTCGTTGAAGCGCTTGCCGGCCTCGGGCTTATCTTCCTTGGCGACCTGGCCGAGCCCCTTCTGCGCGTCTTTCAAGCGGCCGCTTTTGGCGCCGAGAAATTCGATCCGCGCCGCTTCCAGCGCAGCCGAATCCGTCGCGCCGGCAAATGCGGTCTCTGCGTCGGCCAGCAATGCGGCCAGTTCGGCGAAGAATTCACCCAGTGGCGCCATAACCGGTCCTACGATCGCGCGCTGTTGGAGCAGCGCTGTTTACGCGGCGCTCTTCAAAGCGGTCTTCACCTGGGCGACAACGGCGTCGAAGCCGGCCGGATCGGTGATGGCCATCTCAGAGAGAGTTTTGCGATCGAGCGTGATATTCGCCTTCAGCAGTCCATTGATGAACTCGCTGTAACGCAGCCCGCGCTCACGAACGGCGGCGTTAATGCGGATGATCCACAGGCGGCGGAACTCGCGCTTGCGTGCGCGGCGATCACGGAAGGCGTAGGCGCCGGCGCGAACCAGCGACTCCTTGGCGGTGCGGAGCAGGCGGCCACGGCCGCCGCGGAAACCTTTGACCTTCTTGAACAGGCGGCGCTTGGCCTGCGTGCGGGCTGCGCCTTTAGTTGTCCTCATGGCAGAGAGACTCCGATGTTGTCGCGCCCAGGCCCTCTCCGAACTGTGTGGAGAGCGTTGATTGGTTGCCCGGCGTGCTGGTTAAGGCCTGGCGATCTTGCGGATCAAGGCCGGTAGCCGCCAAACACGTAGGTGCTTCGGCGGCAATTCAACCGCCGAATACGTGCGTGGTTCGGCGGCAAACAAACCACCGAATACGTAAGTGATTCGGCGGCAAACAATACTGCTAGTAGCTGTTTCCTCGCAGCGCGTTCTTGATCCGTGTGGCGTCCGCAGGGCAGAGGGCCCGCGTGCCGCGCAGATTGCGACGTCGCTTCTTGGAAACGTGCGTAGCCAAGTGGCTCGTCCCAGTGCCGCGGTGCATCACTTTGCCATTGGCTGTGACGCGGAACCGCTTCTTGGAACCCTTGTGTGTTTTCTGCTTCGGCATATCGACTCTCCCACTCGCCTCACGCTGATTGTGCCAGCGAGCGGCCCTTTGGCTATTTGCGAAACCGCGATTATAGAGGACGGCGCTCCCCGATCAAAGAGGGGCCGGACACCGTCCAACGTTGATTTTCCACGAACCTGGGACTAGTTGTTGTCCGAGGTCGGCTCGTCTGTGTTGCCACCGCCCAGTAGCGCGTCCAGGCTGGGGGCCGGGGCACTGCTCGAGGGACTGCTGGCCGTCTCCTTGCGGCCCCCATCCGCGCCGGCCGAGCCATTCTCGTCCGGAGCCGATTCCAACAGCGGGAAGCTGCGGGTCAGGGCACGGTCCTTCTCGGCCGCCAGGGCTTCCAGCGCCTCGGGGCGAATCCGGACTTCCGATTCCTGGTAGGTATGGAAACCCGTGCCTGCCGGCACCAGGTGACCCAGAATTACGTTTTCCTTCAGACCCACCAAACGGTCGACCTTGCCGGCCAGGGCCGCCTCGGTGAGCACCTTGGTGGTTTCCTGGAAGCTGGCCGCCGAGATGAAGCTGGCGCTTTGGACCGAAGCCTTGGTGATGCCTAGCAACTGCGTGCTGGCCGTCGCCGACTTTGGCTTGCTCCCCTTGGCCGGATCGCCGCCGAGGGCTTCGATCGTGGCGTTGGCTTGCTCGAGCGCGTCCTTCGGAACAATCGCCCCGGGGGTGAATTCCGAATCGCCCTTCTCGGTGATCTTCACGCAACCGGTCAGACTTTGGTTGTTGGCGCGGAACTCGAAGCGATCCATCACGCTGCCAGGCAACAAGCCGGTATCGCCTACGCTCTCGATCCGCACTTTGCGGAGCATCTGCGCGACGATGATCTCGATATGCTTGTCGTCGATATCGACGCGTTGGCTGCGATAGACGTTCTGAATTTCGCGAACCAGGTAATGCTGCACGGCTTCTTCGCCGGAGATCCGGAGAATGTCGTGCGGCACCAGCGGTCCGTCGACCAGGGCTTCGCCCGCTCGCACAAAGTCGCCGGCGTGCACCCGCAAGTGCTTGCCGTGCGAGACGAGATGCTCGCGCTCGATGCCGCTCTCGCTGCGGACGATGATCGTGCGCTTGCCGCGGCGCTTTTCGCCCAACAGCTCGACGGTGCCGTCGACCTCGGCGATGACCGCCGGATCTTTCGGCTTGCGAGCCTCGAAGATTTCGGTGACGCGCGGCAGACCGCCCGTGATGTCTTGCGTGCCGGAGACTTCGCGCGGAGTCTTGGCGAGCAACGTACCCGGGGAAATCAAGTCCCCTTCGTTGACTTCGATATGGGCTTTTTCCGGCAGGTAATAGAAGTCCAAGATCTTGCCCGATGGATCTTCCAGCACGACTTGCGGATGCAGGTCGCCTTTGTGCTCCATGATCATCTTACGTTGGTGACCGCTCGGATCGCGCTCGGCACGCATCGTTTCGTTCTCGATGACGTCCTCGTAGCGGACCTTACCGCCGACTTCGGCCAAAATCGGGATGCTGTGTGGATCCCACTGGCAGATGGCGGCGCCGGCCATGACTTCGTGATTGTCTTCGACCAACAGATTGGCGCCGGCCGGGATCTCGTACTTCTCAAGTTCGCGACCCTTGGGATCCAGAATCGAGATTTCACCGTTGCGGGTGAGCACGACCTGTTGCCCGGCGTCGTTGCGAACGACCTTGAGGCGAGTGAACTTGGCGATACCTTGCTTCTTGGCGCGGATTTCACTCTCTTCCACGGCGCGAGCCGCGGTGCCACCGATATGGAACGTACGCATGGTGAGCTGCGTGCCCGGCTCGCCGATGCTTTGCGCGGCGATGATTCCCACGGCCATGCCTTCTTCGACCATGGAGCTGGTCGACAAGTCCATGCCGTAGCACAGCCGGCATACGCCGAGCGTGGCGTCGCAGGTCATTGGGCTGCGAACCTGAATCTTCTCCAGGCCCAACTCTTCGATACGGCGGGCAATTTCGCCGGTGATCAACTCGTCTTCGCGAACCAGGACTTCGTCCGTGATCGGGTTGACGATGTTCGCGCGACTGACGCGACCACGAATCGAGTCGGCCAGTCGGACTTCGACCTTTTCACCGCGATAGATCACGCCCTTGGTGATACCTTGCGTGGTGCCGCAATCCTCGGTGGTGATGACCACGTTTTGCGCCACGTCGGCCAGCTTGCGGGTCAGGTACCCGGAGTCGGCCGTCTTGAGTGCCGTATCGGCCAAACCCTTGCGGGCACCGTGCGTCGAGCTGAAGTACTCAAGTACGGACAGACCTTCGCGGAAGTTTGCCTTGATCGGCGTCTCGATAATCTGACCGGACGGCTTAGCCATCAAACCGCGCATACCGGCCAATTGGCGAATCTGCTCGACACCACCGCGGGCGCCAGAGTGCGCCATCAGGTAGATCGGGTTCACATAACCGGGCGCCCGATGGTCAGTCTCGAGCTCCGCCATCATTTCGGTCGTGATCCGTTCGCGAGCGTGCGTCCAGGCGTCGAGCACCTGATTGTATCGCTCGACCTCGGTGATCACACCGCGCTGATAGAGCTTTTGGAACTTCTGGACTGTCTTCTCCGCGTCGGAAATGATTTTGGCCTTCGTCGGCGGCGTAATCAGGTCATCCGTGGCGAACGACAATCCGCTGCGCGTGCTGGAACGGAATCCGGTGCGGAGCATGTCGTCCAACAGATCGATCGTCGCGCGGCGGCCCATGATCGCGTAGCAGTCCGAGATCACCTTGGCCAACTCGCTCGACCGCATCGGGATGTTGTAGAACGGCATCTTGCCCGGCAGCACGTCATTGAACATGACGCGGCCCACCGTGGTCTCGATCAGCGCGCCGTCCTTGCTCTCCTGATCGGCCTCGGTCTTCAGGCGGCGATTCTTGGGGAGCCGCACCTTGATCCGCGCGTGCGTGTCGACCTTGCCCAACGAGTAGGCCAGATGGACTTCAGGGAATGAACTGAAGATCATGCCATCTCCCTTGCGATCGGGGAGCGACATCGTCATGTAGTAGCAACCCATAACCACGTCTTGCGACGGGCTGATAATTGGCGCGCCGTTGGCCGGGCTGAAGATGTTGTTGGTCGACATCATCAGCGTGTGCGCTTCGACTTGGGCTTCGATCGACAGCGGCAAGTGAACCGCCATCTGGTCACCGTCGAAGTCGGCGTTGAAACCGCGGCAAACGAGCGGATGCAACTTGATGGCGTTGCCTTCCACCAGCGTCGGCTCGAACGCCTGAATACCGATACGATGCAGCGTGGGAGCACGATTCAAGAGAACCGGATGGTTGCGGATCACCTCTTCGAGGATATCCCAGACCTCGTCGTCCTTGCGCTCCAGCATCTTCTTGGCGCTTTTGATCGTGTCAGCGTGCCCAAGTTCTTTCAGCCGGCGAATGATGAACGGCTGGAAGAGTTCGAGCGCGATTTTCTTCGGCAGGCCGCACTGGTGCAGGCGCAGCGCCGGACCAACCACAATCACGCTACGAGCCGAGTAATCCACACGCTTGCCGAGCAGGTTCTCACGGAAGCGACCTTGCTTCCCCTTGATCATGTCGGTGAGCGACTTGAGCGGACGATTGCTCGATCCGAGCACCGGGCGCTTGCAGCGGTTGTTGTCGAACAGCGCGTCGACCGATTGCTGCAGCATTCGCTTCTCGTTGCGAATGATGACTTCCGGCGCGTTGAGGTCAACCAGTTTTTTCAACCGGTTGTTGCGGTTGATGATGCGGCGATAAAGGTCATTGAGATCACTGGTGGCGAAATTGCCAGAGTCCAACAGCACCAACGGACGCAAGTCCGGCGGAATGACCGGAATGACGTCCAGCACCATCCACTCAGGCTTGTTATCGCTGTCGCGGATCGATTCGACGATCTTCAACCGGTTGATCAGATCTTTTTGCTTCTGCTTGCTGTTGGTCTCGACCAGGTCCTTGCGCAGTGTGACCGAGAGCTGGACCAGGTCCAGGTTCATCAGCAACTTGCGGACGGCCTCGGCGCCCATTTCGGCGTCGAACGAACCTTCGCCGTGCGTCTCTTTCGCGGTGCGATACTCTTCTTCGGTCAGTAGTTGCTGACGCTTCAGCGGCGTGTCCTTCGGATCGACGACGACGTAATCCTGGAAGTAGATCACCTTCTCCAGGCTGGTCGTCTTCATGTCCAACAGGTTGCCCAAGCGGCTGGGCATGGCCTTGAAGAACCAGATATGCGCGACCGGCGCAGCCAGCTCGATATGCCCCATCCGCTTGCGGCGGACACGGCTGTGGGTGACCTTGACGCCGCAGCGATCGCAGATCATCCCCTTGTACTTCATGCCGCGGTACTTGCCGCAGGCGCATTCCCAGTCTTTTTCCGGGCCAAAGATCCGTTCGCAAAACAGACCGTCTTTTTCGGGTCGGTACGTGCGGTAATTGATCGTCTCGGGCTTCTTCACCTCGCCGAACGACCAGCTACGAATATCGTGCGGTCGGGCCAGGCTGATCTTTACCGAGGCGTAGTCGTTAATCCGATCGTAAGAGCTTTCACCTGTACTCATATTTTTGCTCCTTGCCGGGTCACCGGGCGGTGATCAGATCGATTGAGGTCTAAAGTTTCTGCTCGCGTCCCACTGCGGGTAACAAGCGAGGCGAGCATCCACGCGCAGGTCGTCTTTTGGATTGAAAACGTACGTCTTCAACCTTAAACAGTGCGCTTCTCCAATTGCATATTCAAACCGAGGCCGCGGATTTCGTTGGTCAAGACGTCGAAGCTGGCAGGGGTGCCGGCTTCGAGCGTGTTTTCGCCCTTGACCATCGACTCGTAAATCTTGGTCCGCCCCTCGACGTCGTCACTCTTGACGGTCAACAACTCTTGCAGAATGTAAGCGGCGCCGTACGCTTCGAGCGCCCAGACTTCCATTTCTCCAAACCGCTGACCACCGAAACGCGCCTTGCCACCCAGCGGTTGCTGCGTGATGAGTGAGTAAGGCCCTGTCGAGCGGGCATGCACCTTGTCGTCGACCAGGTGATGCAGCTTGAGCATGTAGATGTAGCCGACGGTTGTTTCCTGCTCCATCGGATCGCCCGTGCGACCGTCGAAGAGCTGCGCCTTGCCATGCCGAGGCAAACCAGCCTCGACTAGGCAATTGCGAATCACTTCTTCCGTCGCTCCGTCGAACACCGGAGTAATGGCCTGGAAGCCCAGCTTGGCGCCGGCCCAGCCCAAGTGCGTCTCCAGAATCTGACCCACGTTCATACGGCTGGGAACGCCCAGCGGATTGAGCATGATCTGCAGCGGAGTGCCATCGGCTAAAAACGGCATGTCTTCGCGTGGCAGAATCTTGGCGATCACACCCTTGTTGCCGTGACGACCGGCCATCTTGTCACCAACCGAGATGACTCGCTTGGCGGCAACGTAAACCTTGACCATCTGCAGCACGCCGCTGCGGAGCTCATCGCCACGCTTCATCGAGTTCAAGGCGCGGTCACGCTCGTCCATGGCCGTTTCGACCGCCGGCCAGAACTGCTTGTAGGTCTTTTCGACCTCAGCCTTGCGCTGCGGGCTGCGGATATCGAGCGTTTCCATGCGGAATCGAGCGGCTTGCTCCGCTACGAACTTGTGCTCTTGCTCACGAACCAGCGGATTACCATCCTCGTCCGTCAGCTTGCGGCCGAGAACTTTCTCCAGCTCTTCGACCAGCGTGCCGAAGGTCTCGGCAATCCGAGCGTTGCCGGAAGTTTCCGCCTCTTTCAGGGTCTTCTCGAAGACCTTGCGCTCGTCTTCCGACAAGCTCAGGCGGCGTGAGAACTTCTGCGTGTCGATCACAATGCCTTCGACGCCCGACGGGATTTCGAGCGAGTCGTTCTTCACGTCTTCGCCGGCCCGACCGAAAATGGCGTGCAGCAGTTTTTCTTCCGGCGTCAGCTCGGTCTTGCTCTTGGGCGATACCTTACCGACCAGAATATCGCCAGGACGCACATAGGTGCCGATCCGCACGATGCCCGAGTCATCGAGATTGCGGAGGGCCTTCTCGCTGACGTTCGGAATATCGCGGGTGAACTCCTCGCGGCCGAGCTTCGTCTCGCGGATTTCGATATCGAACTCTTCGATATGCAACGAGGTGTAGGTGTCGTCCTTCACCAGGTCTTCGCTAATGATGATCGCGTCTTCAAAGTTGAAGCCGTCCCACACCATAAAGCCGACCAGCACATTGCGGCCCAGCGCCAACTCGCCCTTGAAGGTGGCGGCGCCGTCTGCCAGCACATCCCCCTTCTCGACTTTTTGACCCAGCTCAATGATCGGCTTCTGGTTCTGACAGGTTCGCTCGTTGAGTCCGACGAACTTACGGAGCGGGTAGACCTCGGAGTTGACCTCGATCCGGTCCGCGTCGACGTAGGTGACGGTTCCCTTCTTACGGGCCCGCACGATCATGCCCGAGTTTTGGGCAACGTCGCGCTCCATGCCGGTCGCCACAATCGGCGGCTCGGTCACCAGCAGCGGCACCGCTTGCCGCTGCATGTTGGAACCCATCAGCGCGCGGTTGGCGTCGTCGTGCTCCAAGAACGGAATCAAACCGGCCGAGACGCCAACCATCTGGCTGGGCGCCACGTCCATGTATTCGATCTTGTCGATCGCCACCATTTCGAAGTCGGCGCGATAACGGGCGATCAGGGTGTCGCCCTGCATGCGGCCCTTTTCGATCGGGGTATCGGCCGGCGCCAGGTAGGCTTCGCTCTCTTGATCCGCGCGGAGCCAAACCACGTCCTCGGCCAGCTTGCCCTTGGTGACCTTGCGATAAGGCGTGACCAAAAATCCGTAGGAGTCGACGCCGGCGTAGATCCCCAGGCTGGAAATCAAACCGATGTTCGTTCCTTCCGGCGTCTCGATCGGACAGATGCGGCCGTAGTGCGAAATATGAACGTCGCGAACTTCGAACCCGGCTCGCTTACGATTCAAACCGCCAGGGCCGAGGGCCGACAGACGACGCTCGTGCGTGAGCATCGACAGCGGATTCGTCTGGTCCACAACCTGCGACAACTCACCGCGACCGAAGAAATATTCGATCGCCGCCGAGATGCTCTTAGGGTTGATCAGGCTGCGCGGCGTGAGGTCTTCGACGTCCTTCAGGCTCATGCGCTCCTGAACGGTGCGGCGGAGCTTGAGGAAGCCCTTGCGTAGTTCGTCCGAGGCGAGCTCGTCGATCGTGCGCAGGCGGCGATTGCCGAGGTGATCGATATCGTCGATTTCATAACCGGCGTCATCCGCGCGCAAGTGGAGCAGGTAGCGGATAGCCGCGACCATGTCGTCCGGACGCAGAGTCATTTCCGACTCGGGGATCTTCAGACCGAGCTTGCGATTGATACGGAAGCGTCCGACCTTGCCCAAGCGGTAACGGTTGGTGTCGAAGAACTTCTCGTAGAACAGCGCGCGGGCTTTTTCCAACTGCGGCGGATTGCCCGGTCGGAGCCGCTGGTAGATCTTCAGCAGCGCCTCTTCGTGGCTGGCCGTGTTGTCTTCTTGCAACGTGTTGAAGATCAACGGGTCTTTCACGTCCGGCATCACTTCGACGCTGGTCAGGCCCGACGTGCAAATGATTTCGGCGGCGTTCTTGGTGATCTTCTGGCCGCTTTCCAGAATGATTTCGCCAGCCTTGTCACTCGAGGCCGGATAGACAACGTCATTCACGGCGATCTTGTTTTCAAGCTTGCCGACGCTGCGGCCATCGACCACGGTCTCGACCGTGGTGTCATAGAAGCAGCGAATGAGTTGCGCGTTCTGGCTGTACTTGGGGTCCATCGCCCGCAGCAAGGTCATGGCCGAGAACTTGCCGCTCTGGTCGATGCGGACCGTCAGGCTGTCCTTCTTGCCGACGTTCAGTTCGATCCAGCTACCACGCTCGGGAATCACACGGCAACTGTGCAGGCGGCGCTCGTTGCCTTCCATCTCGCTGACAAAGTCAACGCCCGGGCTGCGATGCAACTGGCTGACGACCACGCGCTCGGCGCCGTTGATGATGAACTCACCACCGCCGATCATGATCGGCATGTCGCCCAGGTAGACTTCTTCTTCGATCGGCTGCTCTTTGGTGAGCCGCAGCCAAACCTTGAAGGGCCGGCCGTACGTCAGGCGCAACTGCCGGCATTCATCCGGCTCATAGCGCGGCTTGCCGAGCTCATAGCGGATGTACTCCAGGCGGAGCGTTTTGTCGTAGCTTTCGATCGGGAAGATCTCGCGCAGCACTCCCTCCAGCCCTTCGTCCTTCCGATGATCGTGCGCGGTGTCAAGCTGCAGGAAAGCCTGATAGCTGCGCGTCTGGATCTCGGTCAGGTCGGGGATGGCATGGTGTTCTTGGAGCGTGCCGAAGCGGCGGACTTCCTTGGGTCGGAGACGTCGTTCTGCCGATGTGGCCATGCGAAATCGAGCTCCTACATAATCGGACGAGACACTGGTCGGCGCGTAGTCCACGCGGACGTTTGCGCTTGGCGGGACAAGCGCGCAGCGCCACGACATTGGACTAACGTCCGCCAGCGGAATGGGGACGAATACAAGATCAAGCGAACAACGGCCGTTGCGCCGCAGGCGTGCGTCAGTGCAGCCTCTCGCGCGCGACGGCCCCTCCGGTGGTTAGTTAGAAATCGCTACTTAATCGCGACTTTCGCTCCAACTGCTTCGAGCTCCTTCTTCAGCTTCTCAGCGTCTTCCTTGGAGACTCCTTCTTTGATCTTGCTGGGGGCGGCTTCGACCAAGTCCTTGGCCTCTTTCAAACCGAGGCCGGTCGAAGCGCGAACAACCTTGATGACGTCGAGCTTCTTCTCGCCGAAGCTCTCCAACTGGACGGTGAACTCCGTCTGTACTTCAGCGGCAGCGGCAGGGCCGGCAGCCGGACCGGCCACCATCACCGCGCCACCAGCGGCTGGCTTGATGCCGTGTACGTTTTCCAGGTAATCGCTCAGCTCTTTCGCTTGCTTCAGCGTCAGGCCGATAATCTTTTCGCCCAGATCCTTGGTGGTCTGTGCGTATTCGATGGTTGCTGCTTCGCTCATGGGTCCTGCTTTCCTTTCACTGGGGGCGTCGCCGGTGGGCCGACATCGGGAATTCCGGCTAAGCCTTCGTCAAATTGGGGTGTAAACGTTGTCCTGTTCCGCGCTCGACGCCGCGTTGTCAATCTCGTGATTGGCTGGCCGCGTCGTGATCTATCTGCCGTGATATTTTGGTTTTAAGCGTTATGCGGGGGCTGATTCTGCAGCCGGCGCGTCGCCCGCCGGAGCATCTCCTGCCGGGGCGTCAGCAGCAGCTTCGCCTTCGGCGCCTTCTGACTTTTGCTTGATCTGGCTGGCCAGCGCGCCACCCATGGCGGTCAATTGACCGACCAGCGTGGAGCCCGGCGACAGAATCTGACCGAGCAGCAGGCTCAGTTGTTCCTGGCGGCTGGGCCACTTGCTGACCTCTTTGACTTGCGCCTCGGCCAGCTTGGCGCCGTCCATCACGCCCCCCTTGGGCGTAAACGCGGCGAACTGCTTGTCCTCTGAGAGGCGAATGACTTCCTTGGCCAGCGAGACGACGTCTTCGCCTCCCCAGATCACGGCCAGCGAGCCTTCGAGCGACTCGAAGGCGGCCGCCAGTGGCGTCCCCTCCGCAGCGCGACGGCCCATGCTGTTCTTGATCATGACCATCTTGATGTTCTTGCCGCGCAGCTCTTTGCGGAGCGCGCTGTTGGCGTTGGCGCTGAGCCCGGTCAGCGAGACCAGCAGAGCGTCATTCACACCCTGCCAGCGCTGCTTCAGGTCGTCGGTCAACAGGCCCTTGACGTATTTGCTCATGATTCCACCGCGTTCTCCCCACACACGTCGCCAGTGGACGATGCGAGGCTTTTCGCTCAAAAGTTAAGTTGTTGTGACTGTTACTTGTTTTGGTTGACCGCGATCTGCGCCCGAAACGCTACAGGGTCAAAACTCTATAGCGTCAAGCGGATACCGGGAGTCATCGTGGCGCTGATCGCGATTCCCTTGACGTAGTTTCCCTTCACGCCGGACGGCTTCATGTTGAGGATCAGGTTAATGAAGGCCTGAATGTTCTCCGTCAACTGCGTGGCGTCGAAGCTCAACTTGCCGACGACCGCGTGGACGATGCCACCGGCGTCGTTGCGGAACTCGACCTTACCGGCCTTGTATTCCTTGACCGTCTTGGCGATTTCCTGCGTCACGGTGCCGGCGCGAGGCGAAGGCATCAGCCCGCGCGGACCGAGCACCTTACCGAGCGGCCCGACCAGGCCCATCATGTCTGGAGCGGCGATGCAGACGTCAAAGTCCGTCCAGCCATCCTTGATTTTCTTCGAGAGCTCTTCGGCCCCCACTTCGACCGCGCCGGCTGCCTTGGCCTGCTCGGCCAGGTCCCCCTTGGCGAAGACCACGACGCGGAGCGACTTGCCGATGCCGTGCGGCAACACGACCGAACCGCGGACGAGCTGATCCGCCTGCTTGGCGTCAATGCCCAGGCGAATGGCGATCTCGACGGATTGGTCAAATTTTGTGGCTTTGAAGCTCTTCAGGATCGGCACGGCTTCGGCCAGCGGAACCAGCTTCTCGCCCGGCGCCTTGGTCAGATCCGACTTCATCCGCTTGCTTAGTGTTGGCATCGTTAAAACGTGGGGCGAAGGTTCGCCGCTTGGTTGGAGTACTGGGTTGGGTGCGGTGGTATTCTTAGTGCGCTCGCCAGGGCGAACGATGATTACTATTTCTCGACGGTGATGCCCATGCTGCGGGCGGTTCCTTCGACCATCCGCACGGCGTGGGCCACGTCGCGAGCGTTGAGGTCGTTCCACTTCATCTTGACGATGTCTTCGACCTGCTTCAGGGTGACCTTGCCGACCTTTTCCTTGTTCGGAACGGCGGCGCCCTTGGCGATGCTGGCAGCCTGCTTGAGCAGGGCTGCGGCCGGTGGGCTCTTCAGCACGAAATCGAAGCTGCGGTCGTTGTAGACGCTGACGACGACCGGAATCGGCATGCCGCCGGCTTCGCGTGTCTTCTCATTGAATTGCATGACGAACTGGCCAAGGTTGACGCCAAAGCGCCCCAGCGACGTGCCGACCGGGGGCGCCGGCGTAGCCTGTCCGCCCGGCACCTGAAACTTGACCTGCGCTACCAATTGTTTGGCCATGACAACTCTGCCTATCTGTCGTTACTGTCTGAAGGAATGACTGTCTGTAGGTATGCGACGAAAACTATTTTGCAGGAGCAGTGACGCTACGTGAACTGATCACGAGGCGAGCTAGATCGACTCGATCTGCCAGTACTCCAACTCGACCGGCGTTGACCGACCGAAAATATTGATCATGACCGTTACGCGACCGTTCGATTGGTCGATGCTGTCGACGTCTCCTTCGAAATTCTCGAAGGTCCCTTCCGTGATCTTCACGCGGTCGCTCGGCTTGAACTTGATCTTCAGCGTGGGCGCCTCGGCAGCCGCCTCTTCCTTATTGCTGATGATCCGGTTCACTTCTTGCTGCAACATGGGACTGGGCTTGCCGCCCGAGCCAGTGAAGTCGCCGATGCCTGGCGTCTCGCGCACCAGGAACCAGGTGTCTTCGTTCAGCTCCATGTTGACCATGATGTAGCCCGGGTAAAGCTTTCGCTTCACGACTCGCTTCTTGCCGGCCTTGAACTCTGAGACCATTTCGATCGGCACGATGATGTCGCCGAAGAAATCCAGCAGTCCGGCAATTTTCACGCGTCGCAACAAGGCGTCGCGGATCGAGTCTTCCCGATTGCTCTGCACTTTGAGGATGTACCAGTGACGCTCGCCGGTCGGCTCTGGCGCTGGAGCGGCTCCGCCGGCGGCCGGACTAGCGGCCGCGAGTTCGTCGATCGGTTCGTCGTCCTCTTCGTCGCCGTCCATCTTCGGGGCTTCGCCCGTCCCGGTCGGATCGCGGTAGGACATTGGCCCAACCGGAGCAGCCTCGGCAGCCGCCGAGCCGTTGGTGGAACCATCAGCCGACCCAGCCGAACCATCAGCCGGCATCGACTCACTCGCAGCGGCGCCTTGCGGCGCGCTGGCGTCCGCAGCCTGCGCACTGGCGGCGTTTGGCCCGTCGAGCGGCTCTTCGATTGGCTGATTCGTTTCGTCTGTCACAACCACAGTCCCCGAGGAGATTCTGTCGTCACCGTAAATGGCGTTAACCACGCTCCGACTGGGAGCCTTGATCCATCGCCGAAATTCTCAATCAAAACTTGTCCGCTCACTACGCACAGGCCCGTCGCCGCCTTACGCCCAGCGTCCTTACTCTGCCAGCGCTCTTACTCTGGAAGGTCGGTTGCTTCGGCGCCCTTGAGCACGCCCAACCCCCTGAGGAGGAACTGCCAGACTACGTCGTAACCGAACAACAAAAACGCCAGGCCAAAGATCGTGATGATCACCACGATGGCGCTGCGATACATCTCCAACCGGCTAGGCCAACTGACCTTGTTCATTTCCGCTTCAACGGAGATCAAAAAGTCAGCGAACTGCGGGATATTCATCGCGCGGAACGCCAACCAAAAACCTCCCAACACCAACGCCAGCGGCAGCATGTACCGGCCAAAGTTATTGACCGAGTCATACAGCGACGTATCTGCGACAACGCCTGCCTCTGGCTCTTTCAGCAACAAATGCGTAAACGGCAAAACCTTGCCCGGCATGTAGTTCAACAAGGACCAGCCCGCCAGCAGGACCACCACCGCCAAGACGGCAAACGTGGCCTGTCGAGCGATTCGCCCCTGGCTGCGCTTGTAAAAGCCCAGGCTGAACAACATCCGCCACAAAGTAGCAGTCTGCGTGCTTGCCTCTTTCGCCATGGACATATTCCCCAAACGCGGCGGAACTCCGCCGTCGAGCCTCGTGCTCCAGCGACGCCATACTGGCCCACGCCATCCAGCGCGGGCGAGCCAGTCGCGCGGCGCGCTGCCGACAAAATGGCGCCGCCAGAATGCACTCGTGACCTGTAAGCCTCTCGACGCAACACTCAATCACAACAATCAACGCACTCAGTCACATACTCTTCGCGTCGGCGGTTCATGCACCGCGAAGCGATACGGCGGAAGGTCTCACGGGCCCGTTGCGTTAACCCACCACTGCTCTACAGCATGGTGGCCAGCGACCAGCGAAACCTTCCGTCGTTCGAAATTATGGCAGGGGCGGCGGGAATCGAACTCGCAACCTCTGGTTTTGGAGACCAGCGCTCTGCCAGTTGAGCTACGCCCCTACGGCGACTGCTTGGAATGAACTCAATTAAAACCGAACCCACCCAAACAAATCTCCAGGGCTTTCTGCCGTGCCCTTACTCAAGAATCTTGGTTACGACGCCGGAACCAACCGTCTTGCCACCCTCGCGGATAGCAAAGCGGACGCCGTCATCCATGGCGATCGGGCTGTGGAGCTCAATGCTCAACCGCGCGTTGTCGCCAGGCATGCACATTTCGGCTCCGCCCATCAGGTTGGCCGAACCGGTGACGTCAGTAGTCCGGAAGTAGAACTGCGGACGGTATCCGGTGAAGAACGGCGTGTGCCGGCCACCTTCTTCCTTCGACAGCACGTAAACCTCGGCCTCGAACTTGGTGTGCGGCGTGATCGAACCGGGCTTGGCCAACACCTGGCCACGCTCGATGTCATCGCGCTTGATACCACGCAACAGGCAGCCGACGTTGTCGCCAGCCTGCCCCTTGTCGAGGGTCTTGTTGAACATTTCGACGCCCGTGACGATCGTCTTGCGAGGATCCTTTACCAGGCCGACCACTTCGATTTCGTCGCCGACGTTGACCACGCCACGCTCGATACGACCGGTCGCCACAGTTCCACGACCTTCGATCGAGAAGACGTCTTCAACCGCCATCAAGAACGGCTTGTCGACTTCGCGCGGCGGCTCCGGAATGTAAGCGTCGACCGCGGCCAGCAACTCAGCGATGCAGGCGTTGGCCTTCTCATCCTTCGGGTTGTCGTAGGCCGGACGAGCAGCGCCACGAATGATCGGAATTTCGTCGCCAGGGAAGCCGTAGTGCGTGAGCAACTCACGGAGTTCCATTTCGACCAACTCCAGCAACTCTGGATCGTCGACCAGGTCACACTTGTTCAAGAACACGACCAGCGCCGGCACACCGACCTGGCGAGCCAACAGGATGTGTTCACGAGTCTGCGGCATCGGACCGTCTGCGGCCGAAACGACCAGGATCGCGCCGTCCATCTGGGCGGCGCCAGTGATCATGTTCTTGATAAAGTCCGCGTGGCCCGGGCAATCGATATGAGCGTAGTGACGCTTTTCGGTTTCGTACTCGACGTGACTGACCGAGATCGTGACGGTCTTCGTCTCGTCACGGACGGTTCCGCCCTTGGCGATTTCCGAATACGCCTTGAAGTTGGCCAACCCCTTGCCGGCCTGAACCGCCAGCAGGGCGCCGGTCAACGTTGTCTTGCCATGATCAATGTGGCCGATCGTGCCGACGTTGACGTGAGGCTTCTTCCGTTCAAAGTTTGCTTTGGCCATCTTTTCTCCTCGATCTCCCTTAACTAGGCGAACTGCCTGGGCTTCTGTCTTGGTCTACTAATGCCTTGATCAGATGCGTCTTGTTCTAACGTGCGATTATCAAATTACAGTACAAGCTAGGAGCTGCTGATGGGATTCGGACCCATGACCTCGTCCTTACCAAGGACGCACTCTACCAACTGAGCTACAGCAGCCAACATTGGCCAGCACCCACGGGCGAGACCAACCGAACCCAGTCATCAAACACAAAAAAACAGCACCGCTCAAAGGCGCCTCGACACACAACCAAGCGGGTGAAGGGAATCGAACCCTCGTCTTCAGCTTGGAAGGCTATTGCTCTACCATTGAGCTACACCCGCAACCACCACGCAACGCTTGAATTCGCGGCTTTCGCCGTCGAAATCCACACACTCCCTCTCAACTCTCTCGACTCACTACCACGCCGCCGCGTGACTAGTGGGGGGTACAGGATTCGAACCTGTGAAGGCATAGCCATCAGATTTACAGTCTGACCCCTTTGACCGCTCGGGAAACCCCCCAACGCTCCCGCGCTAGCGCTTGGGTGTAACGCAATCGCACACGCGCGCCGCAAGGGCATCACCAATCTCTCGTAGCCGCGCAAACTCAAAGAGCTAGCGGAGGGACTTGAACCCACAACCTGCTGATTACAAATCAGCTGCTCTGCCAATTGAGCTACGCTAGCCTAACGAGACCAGCTACGAAAACCACTAAATATAATGAACTTCCGTCGGCCTGCAATATCTCAGCGAGTGAAATCCACCAGGTCAAAACTGCCACCAGGGATGCAGACAGCCGCAGAGGCTAGAAACAGCCCCCACAACGCCGAAAACCAGGCGCGACCGATTTCCAGTGAAACGGTCGACACAGCGAGCTCGACAGCCAAGCCGCGCCCTCTCCTGGAGAAGACACGGCGACCAAGCAACGGTTCAGGCTGCTGAAATGACCCTCTCTCGAGCTAGATCCGCTTTCTGGCGGCGCCACGAAAACGCTCCAGGCGAGCCCCGCAGAGACATTTCACTCTTAAAAGGAGCGGAATGGCTCGACCGGTCCGTCCGGAGCGCGTAACAAGATCCCACGTCAATCGCAGATTGTAGCCACTTCGACGATTCGTCGAAAGCCCAACTGCGCAACCCCCACGCAGGGGGACAGCCATTCCCTGAACCAATTAGGGCCCGCGACGGCGACGCCGAGGCCTTTACGGCCCCGGCGACTCGATATGCTCTACTTCGGCTGCCCGACGTAGTTTATCCAAAGCGCGGGCTTCGATCTGCCGAATCCGTTCTTTCGTCACGCCCATCTCGGCGCCAACCTCTTTCAAGGTCAGCGGCTCCTGGCCGTGCGATAGCCCGAACCGGCTGATGATGATCTTCTGCTCACGCTCATCCAGCGTTTCCAGAATCTTGCCAATCTGACGCTCGCGCTGATTCTGGGCGCTTTCCTGGGCATATTGGTCGCTGCGATCATCCTCGGTGGCCGAGAACATCTCGCTGGCACTCGTGCGGAACCGATCGCGGTACTTCAGGTCGTCCGGAATCGTACGGGCAAAGTTCTTCATGATCGCCCAACTGGCGTACGTGCTGAACTTGTTGCCGCGGGCGAAGTCGAACTTTTCCGCAGCCCGAATCAACGACATGTTGCCGTCACTAACGAGCTCGAAGAAGTTGTCATTCGGTCCGACGTGGCGCTTGGCGATCGAGACGACCAACCTAAGGTTGGCCCGCACGATCTGGTTCTTGGTGGCGACGGCCGCTTCGTAGTCGCGCTCGATCTGATCCATCACGCTGCTCTTGGCGTGTTGAGGATCGAGCGTCCCACGCAGCTTGCCGGCGCGATACTTGAGGAAGTTCAACTTGCGGAACAGGTACTCTTCCTGCTCGCGGGTCAACAGCGGCACCTCGTAGAGGCTGGCCAGGTAAGTGGGCAGCCCGCTGGGCAGGCGGGGCTTCTTCGGCGGCGGCGGTCCCTCAGGCGGAGCGCCCAGGATCGTCCGCTCGGCGTAGGCCCGGCTGAACGTTGGATTCGGAATAAAGTCTAGCGGCAGCTCCATGATCCGCGCGGCCCGCATCTCGTTAATCACGCGATAAACGCTGGTGCGGGTGCGGCAATGAGTCTTGGCCAACGACTCGACCGAGACGCCGCGACGATACTGCTGATAGATCTTCTTCTTGGTCGTGCCGTCGAGCGGACCAGTGGCTTCTGGGAACACCGCGGCGTCCGGGTGCTCCTGATCGAACTGCTTGAGTGTGTAGCGAATGGTTTCCACGCTGCGACCCATCCTCTCCGCGACGCGGCGAGCAACCTCAGCAGGGCAACCCCCAGCCTCGGCCAAACGCCGGGCACGCGAAATGATTTCCGAGCGATCTTCGGCCGTGAGCTGGCTGAAACGACTGCCACGCTTGACGCGCTCTTCGTTGCCAGAAACGAACCGATCGACCGAGCTCTTCAAAAAGCCAACGCGCTTGCGACCGTCGAAGACAAATCGGCGACTGACCAGCCCTTGCCGGCGCCACCGCGAAATCGTCTTGGTCGAAACCTTGAAACGTTCGCTGAGTTGATCGACCGTCAGCACCGGCTCCGGCGCTGCTTCGACCGGCACGTCAGCCGCGTCCGAAACGTCCTCAATGAACAACTGCAGATCGTGACGCGCGTGACGACCCGTCAAACGGTCGTCAGGATACGACTCAGGACGGAAGTCTGTGACGCGGTAGCAGAGATACTCATAGCTGTAGGTGCGCGAGGGATCGAGCTCAGCCAACAGTTTCTCCGCCCGATCCACCTGGGCCAATTTCTTGTCCCGAGGCGCAAAGCGAACCTGCTGATCCCGCAGCTCTTGTAGCGATGTGCTGAAATAATCTGTATGCATGGCAGTCCCCTTCATCGTACCGCCGCTTGCCGGTAATCCCTGCGTCTCCTGCGCCCGACAAACTGATATTCCTGGTGGCTCAACACGGCGTGCTCGCAGTCGCTCCATCGTGGCGGCGTCTGGCGAGTCGCTTGGCTCAAGGCGTTATCCGGCGGTTGTTTCGCCGGAGGCATTTAATAGTCCTACGTAACAAAGTGTCCAGCGGACTAGAAAAAGTTCGCCTTCCACTCTCGAATCTTGGGCAATCCATCCCTTGGACCAGTGCTGCATACCCGCTGTTTGGGGCATACAAAAAGCAACTTCAAATGCCGCGGTTGCCCACCGTTTAGGCATTCTTGGCAGGTTTCCAGCGTCCCCATGCTTACTGCAACTAACAGGCCACTTGCCATTTTGGCCACAGCATCGGGCGCCAAGCCGTCTACTTGCCCTCGGTCTACGAATCTTTACCGCGAGACCATCTAAACCTTACAGCGAATTCTTGAGGAAATGCGCAACACCCCTCTCGCTAAACCGATCGCAGCCCCCGCCAATTGACGTTGCACGATGGTTTGTGACGCGCAGCAGCCCCTGACAGCACAGGAACCGCGAATTTCGGCTGAACGACGCTCCCCGGAAACGACGATTTAGCGATGTCGCAAGGCCGCGCCACACTTCGCTGGGGGTATTTCCCCCAATCTCGGCTGATAAAGGGATTTGGAGATGCTGGGAAAAGATCGTCCTGGTTTCGCACTTCTTACATTTGCAACATTGGTTAGCGCGCTTGCCTTCGCACGGCAAAGCGACGCCGCCGAGCAATCGTTGCGCAGCGGACGAGAGCGTGGCGAAACGTCGCGCGTCGAGGTCCTGCTCGAAGTCGGCGGCGATCTCTCGATGATCGACGACAAAAACAAGCAGTCGCACAAGCTGAAGATGAGCGTCGTTGGTTCCATGCTCTACGACGAAAAGCTGCTCGACAACGAGTCCCCGGTCACCGACGAATCGACGCCCGAAGGCGTCGAGCCGCCCCTCGGCCTGCAAGGCGTGCGGCAGTATCGTCGCTGCGACGCCGTGATCAAGATCGACAAAGGGGGCGCCAAGCCCCGGCTGCGCGACGATCGCCGGCTGGTCGCCGTCTCGGCCACCGATCGCAACGTCACTCTCTTCAGTCCCGTGGGTCCACTCACGCGCGAAGAGCTCGACCTGATCGAAATCCCAGCTTGCAGCCTGCTAGTCGAACGACTCCTCCCGGAGCGGCCAGTCTCGCAGGGAGACGAGTGGGAACATAGCCACGACCTGATGGCAGGCCTGCTGAACCTCGACGCGGTTAGCGAGAGCGACGTAACCAGCAGTCTGAAAGAACTGAACGATACCGCGGCCCAGGTCGAGCTGGTCGGCACGGTCAAAGGCGCCATCAACGGCGTCTCGTCCGTGATCGACGTCAAAGGGCGCTACAAGTTTGACATGGCGTCGAAGCGCATCACCTGGGTAGCGCTCTTGGTGAAAGAAAAGCGGGCGATCGGGCATGTGGCGCCGGGCGTCGACGTCGTCGCTCGTTTGCAAATGAAGATCACACCGAACTCAGAAAGCGATTCGCTCGGCGACAAAGCCCTGGCCGCTCTGCCGCTGCAGCCGCAGCCGGATCTATTGCTGCTGGAGTACGAAAGCGAACGTGGTCTGTACCGCTTTCTGCACGAGCGTGATTGGCACGTGCTGAATGAATCGGCCGAAAGCGTCTCGCTCAGATTGATTGACCGCGGCGAGCTGATTGCGCAGTGCAACGTCTCGTCGCTACCGGTGCTGGAGCCTGGCATGCGAATGACCATGCTCCGGTTTCAGGAAGACGTAGAGCGAGCGCTCGGCAAGAACTTCGACCGCTGGCTCTCGGCCGGCGAAGCCACGACCTCGAATGGACACGACATCTGCCGCGCTCTGGCGACTGGAACTGTCGAACAAGTCCCCATCCAGTGGAACTACTTCCTGGTGGCCGACGCCCAGGGACGCCAGGCTGTGATGGCGTTTACGATGGAGTCCGACCTGGTCGGTCGCTTCGGCAAAAACGACGATCGCATGTTGTCGACGCTGGAATTCCTGGCGCCCGCCGTAGACGCCAAGCCAACCGACAAGGCGCCCGCCAAAGCGGCTGAGGAAACCGTCGCCAAACCCACGAAGACGGCCGCGCCAAAATAGCAGAGACGGCATGGCATTGTGCGCCACTTGCTTCGCCCAGTGGCGCCACGGGGACCATCACTCCCGCAGCGCAAAGACGCGTTCCAGCGCCCTTCCGCCGCTAGCTACAAATACATCCCCACGTAGCCACCGTGGCTGTCGCTGTCCGACTGCAAGCGTTGGATTCGTTCGATGGCTTGTTGCAAATCGCCGGCCGCAATGAAGCGGTCGAATTCCACTTGGACGGCCGTCGCCACGGTCTCTGTGAACCAGTGCACCACGGGCTCAGTAAGCCAGTCGCAGGTTTCGCGCGTCAGGTCGACTTGCAAGTCGCACTCGATGGTCCGAGTGTCTGTCTCTTCGGTCAGCACAGTCCCTTCGAAGTTGAACTCGATCACGCCGAATTCGGCTTTGTTCGTCAGATGGAACGTGCAGCGGGCATTGTACAGATAGTACGTGTTCAGCGATCCATGCTTCGCCAGCGCCTTTTGGAGTCGTTCGCAACGAGCGCGGAACTTGGGAGAAGCGTCAATTGGGATATCCATCCGACCAATCGACCGCAGCGGCAGACAATCGAACGTAATATCGACGTAACGATCCATCGCCACAGTTCCTTTCGCAACTCAAACAAGACGAACGACTGACTCAAGTTCTTACGGCGAGACGCCCGCGCGTCTGCTCGACGCAGTAGCCTGTGCCACATTAGCGGCCGGACGGTCCTGGTTCCAGCCCACTGAGACCCAGCCCCCCTCGGCGCTGAGGTGCGAGATCGCCAGCGGACCGGCTTTTTTCCAAGCCTGTTTCAATTCGATTGGTTCGGGCCGAATGATCTCGGGCTCGAACATCTTCTCCAGCTTTTTCGCCATCAGGTTGCGCAGCGACGATTGCGGGAGCGACAACGTCTTGCCGGCGCCTGGCACAAAGCCCGGAGGCAGGATCTCGATGTCTCCTTGCCGGACCGCTTTGATCCCTTTGCCGAACTGTTCGATCTTATAGCGGACCGTGAAGTTCATGGCCGGTAAATTGCGGCCGCCGGACTTGTACTTCTTGCCGCGCCCGACCAGCGTGACAATTCCATCGGCCACAGAGAGCGTGATGGGGTCTTCATTGGCGAAGGTGATTTGCCAATCTTCCTTGCCCGGCTCAGGCTTCAATCGGTCAGGGACTTCGCCCATCAGATCGATCGCCAGCTTTTCCAGTTCAGGCTGCCCAACAGTTTCGCCCGCCAAGGTGACGCCGGCGTAGTTATTGATGGCCGATTGATGGAGCCGCATCGCGACGTCGGGATCGCCGACGATTGCCGGCGCAGCGGTCTGGGCGCCAAGTTGCTCGGTGTCGCCTTGCAGCGCCACGACGTTCAAGCGGTCTGACGTCGTGCTGAAGTGAAGGTCAGGGTAAATCTCGCGTCGCACGAGCGGACCGAAGAACTTCTCGCGAAATTGACGATTCGTGCGGTTCAACTCCGCGGCGATCTGAGCTTCGAACTTCCGCTCCAGGCGAACGTTGGCTTTTTGTTGGGCGATCGCCCTTGTGGCGCCGCTTTGTTCGGCCGCCTTGCGGCTAGCTACTTTTTGCACAACGCAGCCGATGATGCCGCCTTTTGTGGAGCCAATCCCGGTGATACGCGTTGACAATTGCGCGTCGATCGTCGTGTTCAGGCCGTGTAAGCCATCGGCTTCGATCTGCAGCAGCTTGACGGCCTTCAATTGCGCGTTGCCGGTCGTGTAGATGATGGCCGGTCCGTTGTAGCCAGTCGAGCGCGAGTGATTCACGCCCGTTAGTTCTGCCTTGAGCAGGGCTCGCTCCGAGTCTGGCACAAAGCGAAACGTGAGCTGCCCTACGGTGCGGCCCGTTCCCACGATGCTGGTCCCCAGGATCACATCGCGGACCGGCTCGACATCGTTGATTGGTCGATCGAGTCCATTGGCCATGAACGACGCCTTGGCCGTGAAGAGCAAGTTGGGCTGCGCTAATTGTTGTTTGACGGCGGCCACCAGATTGCGCGCCTGTCCGCGACGTTCGAACCAGGCCAGCTCTTCGCCGATCGAACGCAACAGCTCTTTGGACGGCGTTTTTTGATACGCCTCTAATTGCCCCGCCAGGCGGTCGAGACGAGCGGCGTACTCGGCCGGCGACTTCGGATCCTCCGCCTGATCGGCGTCGGCCAGGTACTCTCGCAGGCGGGTCCGTAGTTTAATGAAAGCCGGTTGCTCCAGGCCTACCTGGTCGCCTTGCAGCTGTTCGATGACTCCGGAGAGCGCATCGGCGTCCGCCTTGGCGTCAGGGCGAAGTTGCTCGTCGAGCGTATCGAGCTTGAGGAATTTGCGCCAGCCACGGCCAGTCGCCCCTTTGCCCAAGTAGCGATTCAATTCGTCCTTGGCCGCGGCCACTCGAGCTCGCGTGCGGGCGAGACGAGTCGCGTCGATCGCCTGGTACCTGTCCTTCTCGGCCCGCGCGATAACGGGCAGGTCTTCAAGCGTGGGTCGTGGCAGCGAGCGTCGCCAGGCGGCAATCGCGCGGCGGAGCCTGACGAAGCGCGGACTATCGAGTCCCGGCGACTTCGAATCGAACTGCGCCAGGATCTCGTCGACCTTGGCCTGATCGGCCCGTGGCCCCGCGTTCAACTGCGTGCGCAGATTGTCGAGTTCGAGGAACTTGGTCCAACTCGGACCGGACTTGCCTTTGGCCAGCCAGGCGTCGAGCTCATTGAGTGATTCGGTCGCCATGGCGGCCGGATCTGCAGCGGGACTGGTCGGGGCGCTGGCAGTTGTGGGGGGCGTGGTGGTCTTCGATTGGCCAAAAACCGCGCATGGGAGAGCCATCAGCACCCCCAGACTGACCAAAATCGCACCTGGCGCCTGACTCATTCCCCCCACCTTGCCTTTCCTAAACGCCTTTCGGCGCCCCCAAAAAGCCCGCATATGTGATACCAAAAGATCAAAAAGATTACCACCGTATGAAGTTACGTCACGGCTAGAAATCTCATCCCAAACTGTTGATTCTTCGCAGGGACGCTGTTAAACCTGGGGCTCCCAGCCAGTGCAATCGGAACATCCTGCCTGGGCCCACCTACATCTCCCACGCCCGATGGTCTCGGCCTGGGAGCCAACCAACCGTGATTTAGCCCGGAAGAACCGGGCCGGAGAAACCCTGTCGCCAGACCGTCCGCTAGCACTGCTAGCGCTCATGCGTCCGAAACGTGACAGGCGGGGCTTGTTGTTTTTTTCTTTGGAGGGATCCATGCACCCCAGGAATTCCCACGTGTCGTATTCTCGCCCGAAGATTTTTGGTTCCGCAGTGATTCGTCTGCAACTGTTTGCCGCCATCGCCATTCTGTCCCTGGTCGGCGTTTCGACTGCCGGTGAGCGAAATACCCATTGGCAGCCCGATGACCCGGTCGCTACCAGCCCAGTCGTCACCCCGGAGCTCTTCCTGGGCAACTGGAAGCCGCTGGAATGGCTGGCGAACTACGGCGAGGCGATGAGCCAGGCCGATCGGCAGGTAAAGATGCTGCTGATTCATTTTTACGACCCGAAGAACCCCAAGCAGTCTGAACGGGTCGAGAAAGACCTGGAAAAGAACCTGGACGTTCGCGAGCGGCTGGAGCGTTACGTGCTCGTCCGCCTTCCGATCGACGCGACGATTCAGATGCACGGCAAGCCGATCAAGCTGCTCGACCATCGTGCCTATTCTGACCTGCAACGAGGTCAGGGGGTCGTGATCATCGACTACGCCAACCCGAAAAGCGAGCACTACGGCCAGGTCGTCAGCGCGTTGCCTTTCCGAACCGGCAAATACTACAGCTACCGCGGAGAGCACATCCCGGTGCTGCTCGACCTGCCGGCCGGAACACTGACACAGCGAACGCTGGTCTTTGCCGTGCGGATTCATCCCGAGGCCCCGGCCAGCACCAAGGGAGGCAAAAGCCCACAGTTGATCGCCGAAGCGAAATCGCACTCGTTGTATCAAGCCGACATCGGCGTCCAGGGACACCACCATTGGGACTCCCGCTTTCAGCGGATCGGCCAGAAGCTGCCGGGCGGAATGATGGCTCAGGAAGTGGTGGCCGAAAGCTGGCCAAACGAGAGCCTGATCGACGCCGCGGTTGACTGCGTTGCTAGCTGGCGGCAGTCTCCCGGGCATTGGGGCGCGGTGAAACGTCGCCAGCCACTTTTCGGTTACGACATGCGCCTGGGACGCAACGGTATTTGGTATGCTACAGGCATCTTCGGCAACCGCCACTAACGCACAGCGGTAGTGGGATTGCCCTATAAGTAAATCGCGTGGCCGCGAGTGATTTCGCAGCCGCGCAGAACGACCAGCGCCGAGCCCTCGCCGGTGAAAGCAGCCAAGTGCTGTTCGAAGCCGACGAGGGCTCTTTATGCGCGCGAGAGTAAAACCAAACCCCCGTGAGAGACAATCGCAAGTCCCGATTCCGGCAGGGATCAAAGAGATTAGCCGGCGGTTGAGCGACAGCGATACCGCCAGGGATCATCGCAGTAGGAATCAGTCGTCGATCCCGGAGGGATCGCACACGATCTTCTCGCGATTTGACTAACAAGCGCCGTAGCAACGGTTGTGCGACCCCGCTGGGGTCGAACTCACGACAAGGAGAATTGTGCATGAGTACCGGGGGAATCGCTGCGTTCGTCCCCCGGCTATGCGCTGGGATCCCTCCGGGATCCAGCTTCGTGCGTTGCAAAACTGTTGCCGTATTAGCTGGTACTCGTTCCACTCATGGCTGGAGATCTGACGTGGGGCTTTGGATAACGCAGACCGTTGGCAATTCGAAGGGATCACGAAAGCGCGAAAAGAACCCGCGGCAGTCGGCTGGAGGTTGATTTTGTCTGTCTTTTTTCCTCAACGCCTCAAGTCCTCAAAGCCTCAATACCTTCTACGAAGAACCCTCGCTGGCGCTTCGGGTTTGTGTGCAGAGACGGTAGCATTCCGGCGGGTCCGGTTGTGCGGGCGGTAGCGATTGCGAGGTGCTGTTGGACTATTTCAACAGTGGATGTTGAAAAATCTCCCCATGTTGCCAAAACGCATGCTACGTTTTACCCAGGCGGTTCACTTTGTCAGGGCCGCGCTGGTACGTTGCACCTTCAGCCCGCTTGCTCTCGCCGAACCGAGCTGGCTGAGTCGCGAAAAGGATTCGAGGCCGTGAAGCGTTTCACTCGTAAAAACTGGCAGTTGGCAATCATCTGGACATTGCTCGCGCCGACTGTCTGCCAGGCCACGCACCTCAATCTCAACATGCCGCGGATCGATCCGACGGGGCGCCGCATTCTGACGTGCGACCCGCCGGCCAACCCCTACTACAAGGGCGACCCCGGCAAGCCTCACCCGCGCGATAATTGCAGCCTGACCATTACCCCGGCCCGCCTGGTTGCTCCGGTCGGCGAAGAAGTCGTCGTGCTCGGTAACGTGTGCGATCCGGATGGGTTTATGAAGGCCCATGAGAAGATCGAATGGATGCTCAACCCAAGCGGCGTCGGCCAAATCGTCACGATCAACAAACCGGGGCATTTGGGCTTTATTGAGCCGCCGAGCAAGCGCCCCAAAAAGGTCGACAACTCGTACGCCATCGGCATGACGTCGAAGAAGTACGTCGCGCTGACCAAGGGAACGCCGAGCCGCGTGGATGACGTGCTGGTCAAACGCGGCCAGGCCTGGGTGAGCGTTACCTCGCCGGTCGAAGGCGTGAGCCACGTCACGGCCTTCGCCCCCAGTGTTTACGAATGGGGTAAACGGACCAAGACTGCCACGATCTACTGGTTCGACGCCCTGTGGGCCTTCCCGCCACCAACCAGCACGCCGATGGGTGGGCGGCACTTGATGAACACGACTATTATCCGCGCGACGGACCACACGCCGGTGCCCGGTTGGATTGTGCGGTACGAGATCATCGGCGGGCCGGCCGCTGGTTTCGCCCCCGACGGATTGCAAGTATTTGATTCGTTGTCGAACGGCGCAGGGCAGGCAAGCGCGGAGATTTTTCAACAGCAGGCGACCCCCGGCACGAACCTGATTCGGGTGCAACTGATTCGTCCGGCCGGCGTCAGCGACGTCAACAGTCCCCAACTCGTGATTGGCGAGCAGACAATCACCAAAACCTGGACGCCTGCCGCCGCGACATCGCTGCGGATGATTGGCCCAGCCTGGGGACAGGTCGGCGCCACGCTCAGCTACCGGATCGAAGTCACCAATCCCGGCAGCGTCTCGGCCCGCGGCGTTTCGGTCGCTAATCCAATTCCCCAAGGTCTGACATTCCTGTCGAGCAATCCGCCAGCCCAACCGCAGGGTGGCCAACTGATGTGGGGTCTGAATGACCTGAGCGCCGGCGAAACGCGGGTGATCGAAGTCGATTACCGGGCCGATCAGCCGGGCGCGATCAACAACTGCGCGGTCCTCAACGCGGCCGACGGCGCTGCCGCCCAATCGTGCGCCAGCACGACCGTGATGACAGCGACCGCGGCTCGCGAAACGCTCGAGGTCACCATGAGTGGCCCCACGAGCGCGACCGTTGGTGAGGAAGTGGAATTTGTCACCGTGGTCACCAACCACGGGACCGTGGCCACGCCGCCGATGGTGATCGTCGATCGCTTCGACTCGGGGCTAGAGCACCCGGTCCGCACCAGCCCGCTGGAGCGCGATCTCGATCCGCTCGCTCCGGGACAATCGCAGCGGATTCTGGTGAATTTCAAAGTCGTGCAGCCAGGAGAGCTGTCGAACTCGGTCGAGTTGCTCGAAGGCAAAACGATCCGTGGCGAGGCCAAGGCGACGGTCAGCGTGGCTCAGTTCGCCGGCGGGGCGCCGAATGCGGCCGCGCGACCGGCAATTCCGCCCACAACGCCCGGCGTAGCGCATCCTGCCGCGTCACAACCGCTGACAATTACGAAGTCCGGCCCAGATCGGTTGATCGTTGGCCAGAAGGCGAACTTTGTCGTCGAGATCACCAACCGCGGCACACAGACGCTTAACCAGGTTCGCTTGATCGACAGCTACGACCGCGCGTTCCGCCTGGAACTCGCTTCGCCGAACCACACGCGGCAAGGGGACGACATCATCTGGGTTGTGCCTTCCTTGGCGCCTGGCAAAACAGTGCAATACAAGGTGCTGGGCGAAGCCGTGATGCCGGTGGCCAACGCCTGCAACCGAGCGGTCGTCGTCACGGCCGAAGGCCTCCGCGCGACGGGCGAAGCCTGCGTGGCGATTTCCGCCGCGGGCCAGCAACCGCCGGCCGCGGCGCCGATGCCGGCAACGCCGGCCCCGGCGGCTGCACAAACTCCGCCGGTCGCCAAGGCGCCTGCTGTTGCGCCGGCCCCACCTGTCGCGCAAACGCCAGTGGGAACGCCGAAGTTGAACGTTTCGATCGTCGACCTGAACGATCCCCTGTCGGTTGGGAAAGAGACGACGTACGAAGCTCGCGTGACGAACGTTGGCACGGCCGATGATCAACAAGTGGCGCTTTCAATCGTCGCGCCCATCGAAACGACGCTGATCCCCGAACGCACGATCAGCAATGTTCGATCGCAGCTCTCGGGCAACTCGATCCGCTTTGATCCGATTCCGAAACTTGCCGTTGGCGAGACGGCGAAGTTTCAGATCCGCGTCCGCGCCGATCGCAAAGGGGCCGCCATCTGCCGGGCCGAAGTTGTCAGCGCCGGCACGCCAAGGGGCATGAATGCCTCGCAAGAGACGACGATCTTCGCTGAATAATTGGCGACTATTCCAGCGGCGACGCAATGACTGAGCATAGCCGGTACGTCTTGCTGCGACATGAAACTTCGGCCGGCTATCTGCGCCCGTCGCATTGGGACTTCATGATCGAGGTTGCCGGCGCGCTGCGAACCTGGGCGCTCGAAGAATCGCCAGCCGACCGTCGCGAGATCACCGCAGAACAACTGGCCGATCATCGGATCGCGTACTTGGAGTTCGAAGGCGAAATCTCCGGCGGGCGAGGGACCGTGTCGCGCATCGATCGCGGCAGCTACACCATCGTGCGCGAATCAGACGACGATCTGATACTGGAACTGCGCGGCGAGAAGTTGGTTGGCCTGGCGTTGCTGACGCGCTGCTCGGGGGAGCCGACGACGAACGAGAGTGGCGGGCCTCAGCGCTGGAAATTCAAATTCACTTCGGACCGCTCGGCGATTGGCTCAGCGGCGGGGCGGGGCGCGGATCCTGGTGAGTAAGGCTCGGTGCGACCGGCGATGTAGAGCTCACCATCGCGAAGTTCCAGGGCGTCGAGCTTATAGACCAGCTTGTCGTCATGCGCTGACGGCAGCGAGATGAGCGCCACCGGATCCCCTTTTTCCTGCCGCCAATTCAAGCGCAGGTTCAATCGCTCAGCCGCGATCACAACGCCGTCGACAATCGCCTTCATCGGCATGGGGAGTGCGCCCGCTTTGACGCTGTCGATTCGCAGCGCCAGCACGTCCGGCTCAGACAGATAGAGTTCGAAAGTGGCCGACGCCACCGTGTTCATCACGCCCTGCTTGTAACGGCAGGCGATCGTTGCTTTTCCTTTGCGGATCTGAATCCGCGGCTCCGAGAAGCCCTCGGCCAGCAGCTCTGGATGATTCTCTTCCAGGTCGACTGAGAGCCAGCCGTTGATCTGCTCGGCCGTGAAGAGGGCCTGCCAGCGGCCCTGCTTGCGAACGTCGTTGTTGAGTGTTGTCGCTCGCTCCAGCAGTTCGTCGTTGGCTTGCCGCTGGACTTGCGGCTCGGCTGCGACCGCCGAGGCGTAAAACTCCGGCACGTGGCGCGTGGAAAGCGTTACTGCCAGCACTGCCGCGACCGCGATCGCCGTGATTCCGATCACTACGGCGAATTTGGATCGAGTCCGCATCGGCGGGATACCTACCTGGGGCCTTTCACCGGTCCGCGCGCAGCCACCGTGGCGGCGGTTGTTTGAACTTCCAGGAGACGCAAATGCCGCGCCGCATCAAGGATGGGATAAGTGGGCCGCGGGCGTCCTCGCACACCACGGGGATCCTAGGCGCGGGCCGAAAAGGGGTCAATGCAGCTTGGCGCGAAGCCACGCGGTTCGCGGCGAATACGGCAAGACCGGCGCTTTACACGACGGTATTCGAACGAAAAAGAAAGCTGCCGGCGGCGGACTCTCCGGTCGCCGCAAACCAATGCAGGACGCGCTGCCGCTTTTTTTCGATCGTAGTGTGGCAGAATCGGACAGTCGCTGGCGGCGCCTGCGCTGCTGCTCGAAGCGGTAGAGTTGTCTAACCCTCAACCGGCATCCCCAGCTGCCGCATCTTGCGGTAGAGGTTCGAGCGGTGCAGACCAAGCTGCGCGGCGGCGTCAGTCATGTTGCCGTGCGCGTGCCGGATCGCCTGGGCGATGTGTTCCGCCTGAAACAAATCGGTGGCCGCCGAGAGTTCCAACTCGGCCGGAATCGCCGAGATCGGCTTGCCATCGGGCGTGAGAATGAACGCCAGGTCCTCCGCCTCGATTTTTTCGGCCGGAACCAGGTAGGCCAACCGTTCCATCAAATTGCGCAGCTCGCGAACGTTGCCGGGCCACTCGTGCTGTTCCAAACGTCGCCGCGCCTCGACGCTGAATTTCGGCGGCTTGCGGCGCGCTTTGCGCGAGAAGTCACGTAGAAAATGCTCTGCTAGCGGCAGGATGTCTTCGCGACGCTCGCGCAGCGGCGAGATCGACAGCGTAACGACGTTGAGCCTATAGAAGAGGTCCTGCCGAAACCGCCGCTCGCGGACCATTACGCCCAGGTCCTGGTTCGTGGCGGCGATCACGCGCGCGTCGGTATGAATGCGCTGAGAGCCGCCGACGCGAACGACGATCTTTTCTTCCAGCACGCGCAGCAACTTGGCCTGCCCTGCCAGGCTGAGGTCGCCGATCTCGTCCAAAAAGAGAGTGCCACCGTCGGCCAGTTCGAACTTGCCGCGGTGCGTTTCGTGAGCGTCAGTAAAAGCGCCTCGCTCGTGGCCGAAGAGTTCGCTCTCGAGCAACGTCTCACTGAGCGCCGCGCAATTGACCGCGATAAACGGCTGATTCCGTCGTGGGCTGTTGTAGTGGATCGACTGGCTGACGACTTCTTTACCGGTCCCGTTTTCACCCAGCACCAGCACCGACAAATCTGCGCCGGCGACGCGTAGCACGGTCGAGCGCAACGCTGCGATCGAAGGGCTGTCGCCGATCAACTGCACGCCGGCGGCCGCCTGATCGACGAGTTGCTTGCGAGATTCCAACAGCCGCTCGCGCTCTTGCGTGTTTTCGAGCGCAATCGAAGCGTGCGCGGCCAGTTCGACCAGTGCCGCTTCATCGTCCGCCGTAAACTCACCCTGTAGCTTGTTGATCGCCTCGAACGCGCCGAAGAGGTCGCCCTTCTTACCGCGGAGCGGGACACAGAGGAGCGTGTCTGTCTGATAGTGGAGCGCGGCGTCGACCTTGCGGTTGACTTCGCGGCGATCATCGGCGCGACGCAGCCGTCGCGGCTCGCCCGTCTTGATCACTTGTCCAACAACGCCGGCGTCATCTGGGATCCGCAGTTCGTTATCCGACACCCCCAGTGCCGGGCGGCCGACCAACTGCCGGGCGGGTTTGTCCCAGAGAAAAATGCTCGCCCGGTCGGCGCCAAGCAGGCGTGTCGCGGCCTCGGCCATGTGCGTCAGCAGCGTCTCCATGCTGTCGGCCTGATTCCACTCGCCGGCGATCGCGAGGATCGCTTCAAGCCGCGCGAGGCGCGACGTTTGTCGCTCGCGCTGTCGAAGGCTGGCCAATCCTTGCCGCAGCGCCGGTAGAAGCCCTTCGAGGTGGGCGATCGCGCCACGTGCGCCGCCGCCAACTCGTACGACCAACGCGTCCGGCGACGCGCCTCGGCAATCGATGGGCGCCACGGCGAAGTCGCCTCGCGAAACAACTCGTTCAGCGTCCAGCGCTTCGGCCAAAAGCTCGCCCGGTAAAACGACGCCCGCCGGGCCGGTTTGCCCAACCACGGTCCAGGCTCCGCCATTGGCGGTAACCAGCGCAGCGTAGTCTCCGCGGCAGACACTTAAAATCGCTGGGAGCGCCTGAGCACAAAACGGCGCCACGGCGTTCTGTTCGCTGGCGGCCAACAGGATGTCATAAGGCAGCGTGAGGTTTTCCATGATGCGCAAACGGCGGTTTAGCGTTTTATTTGTAGTGTGCCACTGGCTATGCCAGTGCTCTTAGGACGAAATCGAAAAGGCACTGGCGGAGCCAGTGGCACCCAAATGCGCTAGTCTTACGTTCAGTGGCGATGTCCAAATCAAATCTACTCGCTATTCTACGCAGGCGCCGTCATAATGATCACGACTGGCGAATCGATTTCGCGACACAGGACTAGGCTCCCCCCCGCCTGACCCGCGTTGAGCCTTTTTGCCTCAGCGGATATGTTGCGCACTCGCCCGGCAGTGCGCTAGCAGAACTACGGGCAACCTGGCAGCACCTTCGGGCGGACTCCGCAGACGGCCAGGCAATACAGTCAGCAAATCGCAGGAGGGTCGTGATGGGTCTTTTTGACGGCAAGAAGGGATTGATTCTGGGGGTCGCCAACGACCATTCGATCGCCTGGGCGATTGCCGAGTTCATCATGAGCGAAGGGGGCCAGTGCGGCTTCACCCACCTGCCGGATCGACCGGACGACGCCCGCCAGCGGAACCGCCATCGCGTGGCGCTGCTGACCGATAAAGCGCCGAACGCCAAGTTCCTGATCCCGATGGACGTCTGCAATGACGACGACATCCGGAGCGTGATGGCCCACACGGCCAAGGAATTCGGCAAGATCGACTTCATGCTCCATTCGATCGCGTTTGCGTCGCTCGACGATCTGAAGAACGAAACGATCAAGACCAGCCGCGACGGCTTCAAAATGGCCATGGAAATCAGTGCTTACAGCCTGATCGCCACGGCCAACGCTGCGCGCGAAATCATGAACGATGGTGGCAGTATCGCCACGATGACCTACTTCGGCGGCGAGCGCGCCGTGCCGGGCTACAACGTGATGGGGGTCTGCAAAGCGGCGCTCGATTCGATCGTCAAATACCTGGCGTTCGATCTCGGCCCGCGCGGGATCCGCGTCAACGCGCTGAGCGCCGGCCCCATGCGAACCCTGGCCGGCCGCGGCGCGGGCGTGGACGACATGCTGGTCCTGTACGAACAGATGTCGCCACTTCAGCGCAACATGACGCACGAAGAAATCGGCCGCACCGGCGCGTTCCTGCTGGCCGACATGTCGAGCGGTATCACCGGCGAAATTCTCCATGTCGACGGCGGCTACAACATCATGGGCTCGCCAGGACGGATGCTGGACGCTTACCGGGCGAAGTACTCAAGCGGGGCATAGCCTTTGCTTAATCGGAAGCGGCGGCAGTTCACCCCATTTTGCGGGTAAGGCCGTTTCGTCGGAACGTCGCAATTCCTTGACTCCCCCCAGCCGCGCGTTCATCATGCAGGGACTTCCTCCCCGCTGATTTCCCGCCTGGCGGAGTTCTTCCATGTCGCGACATGTCGCGTTTGTCTTCGTGCTGCTGTTTCTCATTGCGCAGTCGCCGCTGGCCCGCGCTGAAGAAACGCCTTCGACCGAAAAAGCCGCAGACGCGCTCGCCATCGCTCCGGGGCATTCGACCCATGGCGAGGCGTTTGACGATGGCCCCCGGCAGCAGGCCCGCCTGATGGGCGGGACCGGGCGGGTGCATCTTGAAATTACCTGCGACGCTCCGGGCGCGCAGGAGATGTTCGATCAGGGGCTCGGCCAGTTGCACGGCTTCTGGTACTTCGAGGCCGAGCGTTCGTTTCGGCAGGTGGCGATGCTCGACCCCAACTGCGCGATGGCCTACTGGGGCATGGCGATGGCCAACATCAACAATGACAAGCGCGCCAAGAAGTTCATCGAGAAGGCCGTGCAGTTCAAGCCGAGCGTCAGCCCACGCGAAGGGCTGTGGATCGATGGTCTTTCAACGTTCTACAACGGCGCCGAGAAGGACGAAAAGAACCGCCGCCGCGAGCTGATCCGCAATCTGGAGCGACTGGTGAATGAGTTTCCGGACGAGCTCGAAGCGAAGGCGTTTTTGGCTTTGCAGATCTGGCTCAACAGCAGCCATGGCCTGCCAATCAATAGCCATCAGGCGGTGAACTCGCTGCTATCCGAGGTCTTCGCCAAAGAGCCGCTCCATCCGGCGCACCATTACCGGATCCACCTGTGGGATCGCGAAAAGGCCGAGCGAGCGCTTGAATCGGCCGCGCTGTGTGGCGAATCGGCGCCGCAGATCGCCCACATGTGGCACATGCCAGGGCACATCTACTCGAACCTGAAGCGCTACCAGGACGCCGTCTGGCAGCAGGAAGCGGCCACGCGCGTTGATCATGCGAACATGATGCGCGATCGAATGTTGCCGGATCAGATCCACAACTACGCGCACAACACCGAGTGGCTGATCCGCGACCTGGTTCACATCGGCCGCGCGCGAGACGCCGTGACCCTTTCAAAGAATCTGATCGAGCAGCCACGGCACCCGGCCTTGAATACGCTCAATCGCTCGAACGCCGCACAATACGGCCGGCTACGCCTGTTCGAAGTCTTGCAGCAGTATGAATTGTGGGACGAGTTGTTGGCGGCCTGTGATGGTTTTTACCTCGAACCGACCGACATGCAGGCCGAGCAAATCAAGCGGCTACGAGCCCTGGGCGCCGCCCACTTCGGCAAAGGCGATCTGGTCGCCGGCAAGTTGCAAATCACCGCGCTCAATTCGCTACTAGAGCCCATTAAAGCGGCCCAGAAGCAAGCCGGCGAAGCGGCCGAAAAGAAGGCTCGCGAAGAGAAGAAACCAGACGACCAGATCGCCAAGGCCAAGGCCGACGCCATCAAAGGCGCGGCCGGCGAGACGAAGCGCATCGAGACGGCCGTGGCTGACCTGAATGGCCGATTAGCCCTGCTCGGCGGCGCGTTCGACACGGCCAAGGCCGAGTTCGAAAAGGCGGGCGATCTGTCGAAAGAATTCCAATCGCAGGCGGCCGCCACAGCCGGAGACTTTGCCCGCGCTGAACAACTAGCCCGCGAGGCCAAGGACGCATCGAAGAACGAAGTCCTGGCGCTGGCGAACTATGCCGACATTTTGCTGCGGGCCAGCAAACCGGCCGAGGCCAAGGTCGAGTTCCAAAAGCTTCGCGAGCTGGCCAGCATGGCCGATCTCGACATGCCAGTCTTCCGCCGCCTGGCGCCCATCGCCCGCGAGCTGGGACAATCCGACGATTGGCGAACGCCGGTCGCCACGGCGGCAGACTTCGGCAAGCGGCCGCCGCTTGATTCGTTGGGACCGCTCCGCTGGCAGCCATCGCCTGCCGAGTCTTGGACTCTGCCAACCGCCGACGGTCAGCAGATCAGCCTTGCCGACTATCGCGGCAAGCCGGTCGTCGTGGTGTTCTACCTGGGCTTTGGTTGCGTCCATTGCGTTGAGCAGTTGAAAGCGCTACAGCCGCTGGCCGGCGAGTTTGCGCAGGCAGGGATCTCGCTCGTGGCGATCAGCACGGAGACGCCCGAGATGCTGCGGACGGCGTTGGCCAACCGCGGCGCCGAGGAATCGCCGCTGGCGCTACCGATCGTCGTTGATCCGACACGATCGGTCTTTAAGCAGTACCGGGTCTACGACGATTTCGAGCAGGCGCCGCTACATGGCACGTTCCTGATCGACGGCGCCGGCCTGGTGCGCTGGCAGGACATTTCGCCTGAGCCGTTCATGGATCTGAAGTTCCTGCTGAGCGAATCGAAGCGGCTGCTGGCGGCGCCGGCTCCAAATCCACATTAACCCGAAGCGCCAGCGAGGGTTCTTCGTCACCATCGGCCGCACAGAAGAACCCTCGCTGGCGCTTCGGGCTGGTGTTGGCGACGGGCCCTTCGCTTACACCGCGGGGGTAATCTCGAACTCCAGTTCGTCGAATTGGAATGGGCCAGCGGCCAGCGCTTCGCGAGATTTATAGCGGCCGACGGGAACTCGCCGCACTGGCACGGTCGCCGTAAATGGCGCTTCGGCCAATAGCCATGGCCGCATCGTAAATCGACATTCGCCTAGCGGCTGGAACGTGATCTCCGTTCCTTCCGGCGTGGTGAGTGACTCTGTTTCGTAGCGATCGGCGCCGCAGAACCAGAGGCTGAGCATGTCGAAGAACTGTAAGTAGTGCAGCGCGCGGTCGACCACTTTGCGCGTTCGCCGGGTCGGCTCGGGGTGTTGCCACTCGGGCAGCCAGCGCTCGCGATTCTCGGAATGTTCATCGAGAAATTTCCGGGCGATCTGGAACTGTCGCGGGTCGGCGCTCCAGCGGGCGCCGGCGTTTTGTAGCAGCGTTGTGAAGTGGGCGCTGACCACGTGCGCAGCCAGTGGCCCCAGCGCCTCGGCCGCGTTGATCGAACGCTGCCAGATCTCGATGGACGCCGACTGCTGCATTTCGAGAAAGCTGATCGGCCGGCCCGTCGTGGCGTCCACGCCTGGGGCGGCGTCCCAATCGGCCCAGCCTTCGTCGTGGCGCGAGATGGCTGCTAGCAGTTCTGCGCGGGGCTCGATGGCCCGAAACGACGCCTCGCTCCAGTCGGTCGCCAATTGTCCCGAGAGCCGCGCATGCGCGATCTGCGACACGAGCAACCAATTGTCGCCCCGGGCTGGATTGTCGATTCGGACGAGCATCTGCGGATATCCCCCGCCAGATTATATCGAGCCGCGGGGCGTCGTGTGGCAGGCAATTCGGAGTCGGCTCTGTGGGACGCGCTCGGGCCTGTCCCTACGATGGACGGCAAAATGGAACCACTGACAGAGCCTATTGGTCTCCACACAAGATTGCTAGGTCGGGAGCGCGTCGCGAAGTCACGAGCGATCCGCGCAATCTTGATTCCCGTCAGTTCGACCCCGAACGGGGTGGCGCCTGGGTCGCTGCGCGCGTTGGGCGTGAAATCATTGGGCGAGCCCTCCAGGATCGGCGACAGCTTTCTCGCAAGGGTTCCGGCGGGGTCGGTGACGCTGTCGGTTCAAGAGACATGGGCGCCACTTTCCCTGCTGGTCGAGATGTGTAGATACCGCAGGCCAGTGCCAGCGGCGCCCATCGTTGGCTGGCGGGCACTTCTTTCGCTGCGCGGCTCGGCGGGAGCCTCGCTCTCCCCAAAGCGCCGATAGCGCCGCATTGTTGCCAGCAATGGCAGCGGTGCTTTCCTTCAGTTCGCATCGATGCGATCTGGTTTGAAAATCTGGCGAAACTGCGCGGCGCAGGAAGCGCTCGCGAACATTTTCGATTAACTGAATTTGCCGAAGTTTGCCGGTTACGAAGCCGATACCAGGTCTACCGATTATTGCCTACCGGTGGAATGCGCCCAGTTTAGGGGCCGTCTCCTGGTGAGCAGGGAGCAGATCTCGCAAGGAAACGCGAGCTGCAAACAATCCGGCAACCGCGCCGTTTAGGGACACGAATCCATGAGCCTGCGAGACGCGAAATTTTGGGCCGTGCTTGCCGCGGTCGTAGTTCTGGTCACGGGCTGCAGGCCCAGCCGACCGTTCTACTTCTTCGAGGATGGCAATCTCGAACACTACAAAGGTGTCGCCACCGAGATTGAATATCCGGACGTGCAGGCAGACACGATCCCGGATGTCAGCGCCTCGAGCCCTCCTCTGACGCTCGACAACCCCGAGCCGAAGGAATTCTGGGCGCTCAAGCTCGAAGACGCGATCCGGATCACGCTGTCTAACAGCAAGGTGATGCGTACGATCGGCGGCCAGGTGCTACGTCCGCCCACACAAATCTCGCAAGCTCCAACAGCGGTGCAAACGGTTTATAACCCGGCCGTGGTCGAAAGCGATCCACGTTTCGGTGTCGAAGCCACGCTCGCGCAATTCGATACGCAATGGACGACGAACGTCCTCTGGCAGAAGAACGACCATCCGGTCAACCTGCAGCTGGCCGGGCTCGTGGCTCCCGTGTTGCAACAAGACTTGGGCACGTTCCAATCGCAGTTGGCCAAGACGTCGGCGTCTGGCGATCGGTTCTTCATCCGCAATAACACCGGCTACGACGCCAATAACAACCCGTCGAACCGCTTCATCAGCTCGTGGACCACGAACATGGAAGCGGAATTCCGCCATCCCTTCCTGCAAGGTGGTGGCGTGCAGTTCAACCGCATCGCCGGTCCGAGCGGTATCCCGGGTGTGTCGGGCTTTGCCAACATCCCCGGCGTGTACAACGGTGTGGCCATCGCCCGCACGCAGATGGACATCGCGATTGCTGACTTCGAGGCTGACATTCGTGACGTGGTCGGCGAAACCGAGTTGGCGTATTGGGAACTCTACTTCGCCTACCGCAACCTGGACGCGTTAGTCGTCGGTCGCGATAGTGCTCTGTCGACATGGCGAAAAGTGAAGGCTCTTTACGACGTCGGCGCCCGTGGCGGCGAAGCGGAAAAAGAAGCCCAGGCTCGCGAACAATACTTCCTCTTCCGCGGTCAGGTCGAAAACGCCGTCAGCAACGTCTACGAAGTTGAAAACCGGTTGCGTTACATGATGGGATTGTCGGCCACTGATGGTCGACTGGTTCGTCCGGCGGATGACCCCACCACGGCCGAAGTCAACTTCGACTGGGCCGAAGTGCTGGTCGAAGCCGAAGCCCGCTACCCGGAACTTCGCCGTCAGAAGTGGGTGATCAAGCAACGTGAATTGCAATTGATTGCTTCGAAGAACTTCCTGCTACCTCGGCTCGACGCCACCGGCTTGTACCGTTGGTACGGCTTCGGCAACGACCTCTGGAGCACCAACCGTGATGGCGGCACAGGCAGTCTACAGAACGCCATGGCGGTAATGACCGGCGGCCAATTCCAGGAATGGCAACTCGGCTTGCAAGCCGCTGTGCCGATCGGTTTCCGTGCCCAGTTGGCCGGCGTCCGCAACGCACAATTGCAACTCGCTCGTGAGCGAGCGATCTTGCAGGATCAGGAACTCGAAGTCTCGCACCAGCTGGCCTCGGCCATCCGAGACTTGGATCGCTCATATCGCTTGACCGAAACGAACTTCAACCGCCGCATTGCGGCCGAAGTCAACGTACAGGCCGTCCGCGCCGCGTACGACACTGACACCGTCACGCTCGACTTGTTGTTGGATGCCCAGCGCCGTCTGGCGGTCGCAGAGAGTGATTACTTCCGTTCGCTGGTCGACTACAACCTGGCGATCCGCACGGTCCACCTCCGCAAGGGTTCGTTGCTGGAATACAACAACGTGTTCCTGGCAGAAGGCCCGTGGCCTGGCAAGGCTTACTTCGACGCCAACAAGCGTGCTCGCGAGCGTAGCGCTGGCTTCCTCGTGAACTACGGCTTCACTCAACCAAACGTCTTCAGCCGCGGCCCGATCAACCAGAAGGTCAACGACCAGGGAGCCATGACCTTCAACCAGCCGGACGCAGCGCCACAGCCGCAACCTGAGAACCTGCCCCCGCCGGCCAGTTCGGGCAGCCCTTCGGACCTGCCGATGCCATCGACGACGCGGGCCGGGAGTGTGAATAACCCGGCAACGCCAACCTTGGCGGCCCCAGCGGCGGCAAATAATTTAGCGTACGATTGGGGAGCGAAAGGAGCGGCGGCTCCAGCGCAAATGATTCCGGCTCCGTCCATCCCCACCGCGCCGAACGCCTCGCAAGCCGGATCGTCGGTCTTCCGCACGCAGTATTCTGCTCCACCGGTAGATAAACGCCTGTTCGATGAAGATATCTCGGCTAACTCGACTGCTGGAGCTAATCGGGCTGCTGCAAGCCGGTAGTGGGCAAAACGCGCACTCGCTGGCGCTCGAGTGCGGCGTGAGCCGACGGACGATCTTTCGCGATCTTGATGTCCTGCGTTTGGCAGGGGTACCGCTCTTGTTCGATCAAGAACAAGAGCAGTACCGGATCCCGGGCATGGCCTATCTGCCATCGACAGACTTCACGCCGGAAGAGGCGCTGTCGCTGTTGGTCATCTGCTCCAACCTGGGAAACGGCGAGGGCATCCCGTTTCACGGACCGGCCCGATCCGCCGCAATGAAGTTGGAGAGCGCGCTACCAGCCAAGCTACGCAATTACTTGCGCGAAGCCAGCGACGCGGTTCAGCTGCGGATCGAACCAACCAGCCAGCTGGCGCTCGCCGGAGCGAACTACGATCTGCTGATCTCGGCCATTACCAATCGCTGCTGTGTGCGGCTGGACTACGACAGCTTCAGCGATGGCGGGTCCATCCAAACCAAGCTCAGTCCGTACCGATTGCTCTTTAGCCGCCGCAGCTGGTACGTGCTGGGCCGCTCGTCGCTGCACCGCCAGACGCGGACGTTTCACCTGGGCCGAATCCAGAAGCTGGAGTTGCTCACGGAGCAGTTCCGCTTTCCGCGAGGATTTACGATTGCCCGCCAGCTGCGTAATGCCTGGCATATGATTCCAGAGCCGGGACCGGACCAGCACGTTGTCGTCCGTTTCGAGAAGCTTGTGGCGCGCAACGTGGCGGACGTTTTTTGGCACAAGACGCAAAAGCTGGTCTGGCGCAAGGATGGCCGGCTCGACTTTCACGTCACGATTTCCGGAATTCACGAGATCTCCTGGTGGATCCTCGGCTACGGCGATCAGGCCGAGGTGCTCCAGCCAATCGAACTCCGCCGCCTGATCGCCACCCGAGCGCAGGGCATGGCGAAACGCTATCGAGACGTTTAGCTGCGATCACCGCATTGGACTCAAGGATAGTGACCCCAGCGGTGAACCCTTACAATGCCGCTCGGGCGAATGCGTTTTTTCTAACGACCCGCTTACTGACGAATCGGCGAGAGTTCCCTTGTTCATCTCCCTGGATGGCGGCGATGGTGTTGGCAAGAGCACGCAGATCCGACTGCTGACGGAATGGCTGCGCGCCGCCGGACATGATGTGCTGACTTGCCGAGATCCTGGCAGCACGCCGCTGGGCGAAGCGATCCGCAAGATCCTGCTCGACGCTCACGACACGCCGATTTCGCGCACCTCCGAGATGCTGCTCTACATGGCCGCCCGGGCGCAACTGGTGGCCGAGGTAATCCAGCCGGCTTTGGCCGCGGGCAAGACGGTCATCTCGGACCGGTACCTGCTAGCAAATGTGGTCTATCAGGGGCACGCCGGCGGGCTAGATATCAACGAGCTGTGGCAGATCGGACGCGTCGCCACGGCAGGCGTTACGCCAACGCTGACGGTGATCCTCGATATGTCGCCCGAGGCCGCCGCTGCCCGTATCTCTCGGCCGCTTGACCGAATGGAGCTGCAGGGGGACGAGTTTCGGCGCCGTTTGCGCGAAGGCTTTCTGGCCGAGGCAGCCCGCCGCCCCCACGATTGCATTGTCATCGACGCCGGCCGCGACATCGACACCGTTCAATCGGATATCCGCCGGGCCGTCGAACGGGCTTTCATCGCTCGACCGGGCAAGCCCTAAGCCGATCGGCGAATCCCCAGTCTGCAGAGGCGCGCTGAGCTCCGATCTGCGCCAGCGTCTCTGGTCCGCTTATAGGGATTGATCGCTTAAAACAGGCCCCTCGCCAGGCCATTCCTATCGCCGGCTTTGACCTTGGCGCCACAATTGCTTTGATGTCGTTCGAACTTGCGCGCAATCCGATGCTTGCTAGTCGAGTGGGGCGCTGCGCAAGGACAGAATTACCAATTGAATCGTCCGGCGATGTTGCGCCGGGATCGCTAGCGGGCGCTTTGTTTGCGCTGCCCCGCGATCTCGCAACGCAATGCGCCAAGTTTGCTGAAATGACTGCGATGAAATCTCGCGCCCCCGCGGAAACGCCACTGTAATCCAAGGCGGAATACAACTTATTGGCCATCACTGGCATTCCCGCTGCGCTTGCGCGCCGGGGACGAGTCCGCGCGCTCGCGCGGACCTCGCTCTTTGTCGCGCAGTAGTGGGACGCGCCATGGCCGAAAATACCCCAAGCGCGGCGTCGATCGCGCTCATCTCTGCTGCGCGCAGACGGGCCCCGCCCTTGGGGGCCGGGCATCACCATTTTGGTGAAACGTCCCCTCGTTTTTGTGAAGCGGTCGCAAGGACTTATTTGGCTTGAACTTAGCGGTCCTTCGCGCTGTCGATCTTGGCTGATTCGGCAGAAGACCGTTGGGCGGAGATCAAAATATCTCCACACTGCCAAAGGGCTTACAGCGTTCTAGCGGCAGCCTCACCAAAACGCTGAAACCGCTCCGCCCGAGCCGGTTGACGATTCAAGATTCTTTCCAGACTCGGGCGAATTCTTGCTGCTGTTTACCGCGAATACGCGGCGAATGGTCGCTCCGCAGACCGCAAACAGGCCGCATTGGCACAGTGCTTGCTTTAAGGCGGGTCGCAACCTTGGGCGAACGTTTCGCTAAAGGGGGAGTCGTGGCCAGGAGCTGGCCCGCCGCGTTAAGTCATTCGCAAGGAGACATGCTAATGCCAATCGATCCAATGGAGTTCGAAGAAGAAGCGGGATTGGACCGTCGAATCCCCGAGCGCCGCGGCGTGGCGCCGAAAGGCAAAAGCCCGTCAGCGCCCCGCTCGAACGCTCCCCGTCGCGTTAAAGCGGCCAATGGCGTTCATAAGCGCCGTCGCCGTCACTACGGCCTGTAAATCGCACTCCACGCACAACGTTTATCTAGGGAATCGAATCATGCGATCCACCGTTCGTTCTCAATCCGGCCGCCGAACTGTCAGTCACAACCGACCGACCTTCGTTCGGGCCTGCTCGTGGTCGACTCGCACTCGACCTCAGTTCGAAAGTCCAGCCTGGACCACGTGCTCGCGCGGCGGTCCGCGCTAAAACGAAAAACGAACGACTTCGCACATAACCGCCGTTCGACCGAGGCGCGCGTTAACTGCGGCCTTGGTCGAGCGGCGTTTTCGTTGGGCGGGCGCCTTCGGCATTTCTGGGCGGGGCTTTAACTGAACAGCCCTTCGGCGCCGCGAGCTTCGAATGCGTTCTGAAAATGCTCGATCGTCGGCGCGGCGTCGCCCTCGCCCCAACTGATGGCGATGACGTCGAACCGGCAAGCGCACTCGAACAGATCATGCCGCCGCATGTAGGTTAGCGCCAGGCGCGTCAACTTGGCCTGCTTGACCAGGTCGACCGCGTCAGCCGGATGGCCGGCTTCGTGCGAGGCCCGCGTTTTGACCTCGACAAAGACGATCGTGCGGCCATCGACCGCCACCAGGTCCAACTCGCCCAGCACCGCCCGGTCGCTGCGGGCGAGGATCTTATAGCCCAGCCCGCGAAGGTATTGCGCAGCCAACGCTTCTCCCCGTTCGCCTAGCGTGCGGGGCCTCGCCAGCCGACTGCGAACGGCGATGCGACTGCCAAAGGCAGAACAGCGGGTCAGGAAAACCGCCACAGGAGAAAGCAGCGACGAAAGCAGCGCTGACAGGCGACTGCGCCAAGGCATCAGCCGAACCCTCAGGGCCCCTTGCGCGCGGCGGGCGCTGCGCCCACGCGCGACTTGTCGAGCATCTTTTCCAGTTTGATTTGCACCTCTGGGCTTTGCAGCACCAGCAGTGATTTCGACGCTGGGTCATACTCGATCACGCCCGTGCCGCCGGCGCCGGCCCACGATTTGGGTTCGATCTTTTCGCGAATTACGCTCAATATCTTCTCGAGATTGCTCCGATCGAGCAGTTCACTGATGGAATGGAGCTCAAACTCGTAGCGCTCGCCGACCGGCTTCTTGGCGTAAACCTGGATCGTATTTTCGTCGACGATGCGGAACGTCAGGTTGAGCGGGTCGAGCAGCGAAATCAAGATCTCGTCGAGCGTCTGCTTTTCGGCGATCATTTTCACTGGAGAGCGAATCGTACGATCCACCTGCTCCAGTGAGACGCCATCGATCAGAATTCGCGTGCGAGTCGCGCGGCCCAGCCATTCCAGCACGTCAACCAGCGGGGTTTCAATGCCGTACGTCGCGGTGACGGCCGACTTCTGAAATCGTTCTTTGACGCGGGCATATTTTGTCTTTGGCGGAATCGCGGCCTTCGGCGTCTTTCCGCGGGCTACGCGCAATCGCTCCAGGAACTGCGTCACGCGCCGCTGCACCGAGGGCGTTTGTTCGACGGTCAATTTCCCTTCGCTGAACTCGATCGTTCCCTTGCCGCCAGCCGCGGACCAGGTAGCCGGATAAACAAACCGAGTGATCAGCGTTACGAGCTTGTTGCTTTCGGCCGCCTCGGCACCGGTCAGGTCAGACACGTCGTACTTCGACACAATCCAGCCGGGCTGCGGACCAGTGATCAGCAATTGCTGGCCACGGATCTCGTATAGCAGGCCATGTTCGGCGAGGACCGATGTCAGCAGTTCACCGACGGTTGTGCCGGTCCGCTTGATCTGCAGCAGCGGCTCATCCGGCGCTACGCCGGCCGTGGCCAGCGCGTCGACGTCGAGCGTGATTGGAATCGTCGACAGCTCCGAAATGAAATCGCAAAAGTCGACCAGCAAGATGCGGCGGAACTCGACTCGCTCCAGCGGATCGGCAAGGCGGGCGTCGATATCGATCGGCGAAGATACCGTTGGCTGCGTGGCGTCAGCATCGGGGTCCGCCGCGTCGTCCCCTGGCTTGACGTCCACGACAGGCTTTTCGACCTTGATGGCGCCTTCGACTGGAACAGCTTCGTTGGGAACCGCCGCGGCGTCGTCCGTCGCGGGAGCGTCCGCGTCAGGCTCGGGCATCGCTTCGTCCGGCATCGCGTCATCGAGCACCGGCGTCTCGACCTTAATCGGCGCCTTCGCGTTTGGCACACGCGGTTGAACGTCGACCGGCAGACGGCGATCATCGCCTGGGGGCATATCCGCGCCCTCAACTGGCGGATCGTTCGCAGCCGCTGGCTCGGCGGGGTCGTTTGGTTGATCTGCGGCTGGTTGATCAGGCGCTGGCTGCTCTAGAGCAGGTTGAGGGGTGTTGTTCGGGTCATCCGGAACGATGGCTGGATCCGCCGGACCGGGCGTGGCAGCGTTTGGATTCCCGGAATCTGCGTTGGTCTCAGACTCGCCCGGCTGGGTCGGTGGAGCGGCTGCGTTCTCTGGCTCGCTCGCAGGATGAGCCGACGGATCGACGGCTGCGACTTGCGTTTTGGATCCTGTCGATTGAAAGACGATCCACCCGACCAGCACCAGCGCGATCGCGGCGATCGGTCCGCACAGCCAGTAGATCCAGTTCTGCGCCATCGACTGACCGACGCTCGACGCGCGTGACGCAACTGCCGCGGCAGCCCGACTGGCCATGGCCGTGCGCGCGCCCTCGACAACAGGCGACGCGGCGCTGGCTGTCGCTGCACTCTCGCTCGATGCACTCTCGCTCGATGCGACGCCCGTGAAGTCCGGCTCGGTGAACGAACCAGTCGTCGAACTTGCCGCTACCGGAGGCGCGGGTAGCGCCGCCGCTGCGGCAGCCGTGGCCGCTTTTTCACGCCGCTTGGCGCTGGCGTTGGCAAGCGCTTCTTGAGCGCTAACGGGCTGCTTGAATTGAATCGTCGAACCGGTGTTCGTGATCGGATCGTTGGCGTGCGCCGCCAAGGTTGCGTCCGAGGGCGGAGTCCACCCCGGAGGCGGAGCGATCTGCACCATGCCTCGACACTTGGGGCAAGCCAGGATTTGGCCGATCGCCCGCATGTCGCGCACTTTTAAGCGCGCGGTGCAGGTCTCGCAGATTACCGCGAATAATTCCACGGCTCGCGTTCCTCATACGGGGGCGCAATTCGGGGGCCCCAAACAAACAGGGGCAGTTGCGTCCCGGCCTTCTTCTGTTCCGTTCCGCCGACGCGAACTCACACAATCAACACGCCGCAACCTAACGCGCGAAACACACAATTGCACGCAAACAACAATTCCAATCTGCGTGGATTGTGCGAATCGCTACTTTTCGAACTCGGCCGGCAGCTTGTCGCCTCGCGCGGCGGCCGCTGCTCGGGTGGTGAAGTACAGGGCCTCGCCCTCGCCGCTCTGTGCCGGCTTTATCACATATATCAGCTTACCGTCTGGGTTCGCTTTCTCCATGATTTTATGCAGAATTTCCCTTGCCGGCAGGTCACGCTCGGCGAACTTGTTAATCGCCTTATTGCGGGTGATTCCCTCGTTCTGGAGATCAGCCCCCATTATGACTACCTCGACGCCAATTTCCTGGCCAATCTGCTTTAGCGTCGGTTCCAGTGTGTTTCGATCGAAATTGAGCGACATCTTCCGATCCAACCGCTCGGCGACGGTTCCGGCCGGCGTGGTCTCGCTGGAGCCCGGCTTATTTGGAATCGGTCCCTCGGCCCCCGGCTCCGTAGGCGTAGTCCCGCCTGGTGACCCAATTGGCGCCTTGGTCGGCGCTCCGGCCGTCTGTGTCGGCCCGGCGGCTCCGCCGGCGCGGGGAGTTTCCAGTATCGCCAAATGGCCGCCCAGGGCCAGATTATGGGCCGCCTGAGCTGGCAGGTACGATCGCAGCACCACCTGTCGCCCCTCGGTTCCAGCGACCGTGAATTTGGCGAGTTGCTCGACCATCAGCGGAAACTCGAACAATACGTCCCGGCTGTAGTCGCTCATGGCCAGCGTCCGCAGGAAGTCGGACGTTCGGCGCGACAGCCGGGCGACGCGCTCCTGGTAGCCTTCGGCCAATCGTTTTGGCGGCTGGTTTGGGTCGGCCAAGAGGCGGACCTCAAGAAACAGATCCGCGTCCGTCAAATGCGCGCTGGCCAGCACGCCTTTCGGGAGTCCGCTGCTCGAAAGATCGGTCATTGGCCCGCGTCGCGCTGCCTTGCCCGAGGGTGTTGGCGCCGCGGCCCGATCTTCCGCCTCGCCGGCCAGAAACCAATCGAGCGGCGAGCGGGCCCGCGCGGCGGCGCCAGGCAGCCACTCGTCCCCGCCGGTCAACAAGATGTTTGGCGCCGCGAGCAGCGTAACCAGTCGATCGGCGTCGGACGCGCTCAACAGCAGTTCCATCTCGCGCCGCAGGGCTGGTGGATTCACCCCGTTGGGCAAAATGTCTTCGACCAGTAGCGCCGCCGGCGCGACGACGATCGTCCGCCCTGCCCCGGCCGCCGGAATGTAGTACGCCATGTCCCCCTTTTGAAAGTACTTGGCGCCATCGCTTTCTTTGGGCTGCGGATTGCCCCAGCTCTTGAGGAGCGCGTCCTCGGCCGACGCCTCTTTCAATTGCGCGACAATCGCCAAGCGCGGCGCGCCGTCCGGCGTAGGCAGCAGCGCAATCAACGCCTGATCGACGCCTTCGAGCGGCGCGCCGGCCAGCGCCGGAAGCTGCTCGCTGATCCACGTTCCGAGCGCGCCCGACGTGCGCGGATCGAGCAGGCGCTGCGCCTCCGCGTGTCGCGCGAAATCGGCCACACGCAGGGCGACAATCACCTCTGCGCCCGGCGGTAAATACGCCAGATCGAGCGGTTTACCAGCGGTCGGCGACGCCCACATTTCGCCACTAACGCCGACAAGTGGATCGCCGGGGCGACCCGTGCCAGGACTCTCAGGGGCGCCAGGCGCCTTCGTTTCAGCGCCGGCCGTTTGCGCAGGATCTGCGCCGGGCAACGGCTCGACCGGGGCCTGCGGATCTGCCGCCGGATCACTGGGCTCCGTCGCGGCAGGTAACATCGGGCCATCTCCACCGTCTGTCTCAGCGACCACGACCGGCGTCGGTTTCGGTGGTGAAGTTTGCGCCGTTTGAGGCGCCGCGCCGCCGCCGAATCCGCGCGATAGCACCAACAGCGCCACGGCGATCAAGACAACGATGGTCGAAGCGCCGGCCACGATCAGCGGCAAGTTCTTCCTTTTCTCTCCGGTTGCCGCAACTGCGCGAGGCTTCGCAGACGCGGCGCTCACTGGCTCGTCGTGGTCGACCAAATCGGCCAGGCTGGCGACGCCCGCTGGCTGCGCCGCTGCGACAACTGGCGTCTTCGCCCTCGCTGCGAAAACCTCAACCGGCGCCGTAGCAGCCTCTGCGGGCGTTGCCGTGACTGGCGTCAACTGCGGATGCGCTGCACCCACCGCTGAAGCGGATTGCGAGCGCTGCGCTGCAATCGAGGCGTCGAGCCCAACACGAAGCGCGCTGGGAGCCGAAGCCGCGACTTGCCCACCCTCAATACTTGCCAACTCCTTGGCCAACAGCGCGGCGTCGGGGATTCGATCCGCCGGATTTTTCGCGACCATTCGAGCGACGAGCCCCGCCAACTGCGGCGTCACGCCAGCGGCAATTTTCTCGAGTGGAGTCGCCAGGTCCACCGGCTGAAACGCCGGCTTGCGAGCGAGCAATTGATAGAGAGTACAACCAAGCGCGTAGACATCGCCGCTGGGCGTGGCTGGGGTTTGCGCCGTGCGCTCAGGCGGTCGAAAGTTTGCTGCCGTTGCGGCCCCGGCGGCGTTTGGCCCCAGCGGATCTGGCGCCCAAGGAAAACCCAGCAGCTTCGCGACGCTCGATTTGGCCCCGTTCGGCGAGATCCAGATCGAGGCGGGACTGATTTCGCCATGGGCGCGCCCCGCGCGATGCAGGCGCGCTAGCCCGGTTGCGACTTGCGCGATGATTCGCACGGCGCCTGCCGGGGCAACGCCGCCGGGCTTCGCGAGCCGGTCGGCCAAAGACTCCCCGGCGAGCGCTTCGAGCACAAAAAACTTATAGACGCCACTATCGACAAGCGCATAGCAATGCGCCAATCGCGTCGTGTCGCGCGACAGCGCGGCCATGACAATCGTTTGCTCGGTTAGCGACGCCATCAATGCCGTGTCGGCGGCCGGCGGACCGCTAAGGAAACGCAACGTCACTGGGCAGCCCGTCGCGCGGTGTGTGGCTCGGAATTGCCCCGCGTGCGGCCCTGTTTCGATCCGATCGTTGACGACGTACTCCTCGAAGACGAATGGTCCCGGGCGGCCGGCGATCAGAATTTTCGCCTGGTAGCGGGTCAGCGCTTTCGAGGCCACGAGCCATTCGGGTAGCGATTGCCCGGCGCTCTTGCCGGACTCTTTGGCCTGGAAATAGGCGTCGGCGAACTCCCGGCAGGCGGCCTCGTCGTGCAGGCCGCTGCGGACAACCATCTGCCAGAATTGTTGGACCGAACCGGCCATCGACAAAACTCTGTTCCAGTGCGACGCGCTTCCGGCGCCCCGATTTCACTAACCCGAAGCGCGACCGAGGGTTCTTCGTCTTCTCAACACCATGAGCACGGAAGAACCCACGCTGGCGCTTCGGGCTGGTGGACGCTTGCGCCAAGGCGCTCATTTCGCCGCGAGCGCAGTATCTCGCTGGCGAGAGTGCGCTTGATGCATGGCGCCCGGAGCGACTACAGAGTTTTAAGATACTCGATAACGGCTT